>Ga0315540_10000214_pt1 | contig 31782 bp, 30 predicted proteins | sample SalMarSW160110MG_FD_203677 | JGI IMG/M metagenome (GOLD analysis project Ga0315540, IMG submission 203677) | Salt marsh sediment microbial communities from the Plum Island Ecosystem LTER, Massachusetts, United States - Salt Marsh Sediment SW1601-10 ...
TCCTCGATGTGCAGTCCGAAGACGCTCATCGCCTTCAGCTCCTGCTTGTTCACCGGCCGCAGCTGCGGCCAGCGGCCCGGATAGAGCCGCTCGACAAATCGCTCCATCTTCGCCAGCTTCTCCTCGGGCTCCGTCACCTTGTACGGCTTGCCGAACAACATCGCCGAGCGGTAGTTCACCGACTTGTGAAAGCCCGAGCGCGCCACCACGAGGCCATCCAGATGCGTCACGCTCAGGCAGATGTCGGGCTGCTTCTCGAGCGCGAGCAGCATTTTGCTTTTCGAGGAGCCGTGCCAGTACACCGCGTCGCCCTCGCGCCAGTAGGCCGTGGGCGTCACATACGGCTGGCCGTCGATGACGTAGCCGATGTGGCAGACGAAGCCGGCGTCGAGGATCGCGTACAAAGTGTCCCGATCGTAATGGCCGCGCTTGGGCAGGCGCTTGACCTTCGAGCGTGCGGTCGGAGTGAATGCGGTCACGGCGGTTCTCCCGGTTGGAGCAGCGATATTAGCAGCAGCGCGCTCGCCTATACTTCGGCCGATGTCCTCCATCCTGCTGTTCGAAGATCGCGAAATCGCCTGGCCCGCGCTCGACGACGCGGTGCTGCGCGCCGCGCACCGGCTCGAGCGGCTCGGCGTCGGCGAGGACGACGTGGTCTGCATCATGCTGCGCAACGACCCGGCGTTCCTCGTCGCGGCGTTCGCGGCGCTGCGGCTGGGCGCCTACTCGTGCCCGATCAACTGGCACTACAAGGCCGACGAGGCCGGCTGGATCCTCGCCGACAGCGGGGCCAAGGTGCTGGTGGCGCACGCCGACCTGCTGCCGCAGATCGAGGGCGCGCTGCCCGCCGGGGTCGAGCTCGAGGTTGTCGCGCCGCAGGACTGGGACCGCTGGCTGCGCGAAGAGCCGCGCTGGGCCGGCGCGCCGCGCCGGCTGCGCGGCAACATGCCCTACACCTCGGGCACCACCGGGCGGCCGAAGGGCGTGCGCCGCGTCCCGGCACCGCTCGAGGGCGCCGAGCGCATGGCCGAGCTCGCGCGCGAGGCGCGCTACAAGGGCTTCGGCATCGAGCCCGGCATGCGCGCGCTGCTGCCGGGGCCGCTCTACCACAGCGCGCCGAACCTCTACGCCACCCAGACGTTGTTGCTCGAAGACGCGCTGCTGGTGCTCGAGCCGAGGTTCGACCCCGAGCACACGCTGGCGCTGATCGAGCGCCACCGCCTGAGCCACGCCTACCTGGTGCCGACCATGTTCGTGCGCATGCTCAAGCTGCCCGAGGCGGTGAAGCGGCGCTACGACCTCACGTCGCTGCGCTTCGTCGCCACCACCGGCTCGCCCTGCGCGGTGGACGTGAAACGGGCCATGATCGAATGGTGGGGCCCGGTGTTCCACGAGTGCTACGCCTCGAGCGAGGCCGGCGTCATCACCTCGATCGATTCGCGCGAGGCGCTCAAGAAGCCCGGCTCGGCCGGCCGCCCGGTGGGCGCGGGCGCGCTCAGGATCCTCGATGAGCAGGGGCGCGAGCTGCCGCCCGGCGAAATCGGCCTGATCTACGCCCGCCAGCCGGCCTACCCCGACTTCGCCTACAACAACAACCCGGCCGCGCGCGCCGCGCTCGAGCGCGACGGCCTGTGGACGCTGGGCGACATGGGCTACCTCGACGAGGACGGCTACCTGTTCATCTGCGACCGCGCCTCGGACATGGTGATCTCGGGCGGGGTCAACATCTACCCCGCCGAGATCGAGGCCGTGCTGCACGGCATGCCCGGGGTGCACGACTGCGCGGTGTTCGGCGTGCCGAGCGAGGAGTTCGGCGAGTCGCTCGCCGCGGCGATCCAGCCCGAGCCGGGCGCAAAGCTCGATGCCGCGTCGGTGCAGGCCTGGCTCGCCGCGCGCATCTCCGGCTACAAGGTGCCGCGTCTGGTCGAGTTCCACGACGCGCTGCCGCGCGAGGACAGCGGCAAGATCTTCAAGCGCAAGCTGCGCGCGCCCCACTGGAAAAAGGCGGGGCGCCGCATCTAGCGCGAACTAGCCGTCCTTGCGCAGCTTCGCCAGCCAGTATTCCATCTGCCGCCCGGCGGCCTCGCGCCCGCCCAGGCCGAACGACAGCGCCACCGCCACGGCCACGGCGCCGAAGGTGAGCGCGAAAGCGAGATTGACGATGTCGTCGGCGATGCCCATGGCGCGCAGGCCCATCGCGATCACCAGGCCGAGGATGGCGATGCGCGCCAGGCGCGCAAGCCCGGTCGACTGCTCGCCGGCGGCCCGGGAAATGGCGGCATAGGAGAGATTGGCCAGCCAGAATCCGATCGCCAGGACGGCGCCGCCGAGGACGATGTTCCCGCCCAGCTCGATAAAGGCAGTCACCACGTCCCGCACCTGCGTGAACTCGAGCTGGTTGGCCGCCTCGACCGTGGCGAAGAGCATGGCGAAGAAGATCAGCAGGGTGCCGGCCAGCCGCGAGGGCTGCGCCGGCCCGGAAAGCATGTCGCCCAGTCCGAGCTTCTCCGGCAGCGCATCGGCCCCCAGGCTCTGCAGCAGGCGCGCAAGCAGCTCGGCGGCAAAACGCGCCACGTAGTAGGTGATCAGCAGGATCAGCACGGCGGCGATGATGTTGGGCACCGAATCGAGCAGCGTGCCCAGCATGTCGGTCGCGGGACGCGAGATGGCCTCGATCTTGAGCGCGTCGAGCGCCGCGATCAGCGCCGGGATGAACACGAACAGCATGACGATGGTTCCCGCCAGCCTCGAGATGCGCACCGCGCCGGGCAGCGCGGTATGCGCGGTCGCCTTGTCGACGCCCGCGGCGGCAAGCAGGTTGCTCACCAGACCCGACAGCAGCTTGCCCACCAGCCAGCCGACGAAGCCGATCACGAACGCCGCGAACACGTTCGGCAGCATGTCGAGCCCCTTGGCGACCATTACCTTCACCGGATCGAGCAGCCCGCCGAGCTGATAGGCGCCCAGCACCGCCGGCAGGAACAGCAGGATCACCAGCCAGAACAGCACGTTGCCGACGCCCTTGGACATCTGATCCATGCCGGCTTCGGCGGCGAGCTTCTGGTCCAGGCCGGTGGCCGCCAGCACGCGGTTGACCCCGGCCCGAAGCAGGGTCGCGACGACCCACGCCAGCAGCAGCAGCAGGGTGCCGGCAACGAAGCGCGGCAGGTAGCCGAGGATATCGCCCACCAGCAACTCGAAGGGGCCGGAGACGAGCGGCAGATCGAGCGAGTTGAACATGCCGATCAACGTCACCAGCATGATCAGCCAGAACACGCTGAGCGACAGGCCCCATTCGACGCGCATGCTCTGGCCCGTGCTTTCGGTGATGCGCGCATCCACCTTCAGGAACGCGAGCAGCCGGCGCAGGCCGGCTCGCGCAAGCACCGCCACGATCCAGCCGACGATGAGGATGCCGAGTGCGCCGACGATGCCGAGCAGGTTCTCGCCCAGCGATTGTTGCAGCGAAGTTCCGAGTGCGGAGAAATTCATGATGCCCTCCCTTAATGAACGCCATCAACGCCATCGTTCGATTCAGCTCAGGCTCCACAGGAACCTAACACGACGACGCGCGATGCGCAGCCTCGGAACCCCGCGCGATGCGAGCTATTGATTTGGCAGAGAAACTCTAATGCGCGCCGGCGTCCGCCGGCATGCGCTGCGCAGTGTTGGACGGCTTGGCCAGCCAGACCAGCGCCGTCAGCGCGAGGAACAGCACCCCGGAGAGCCAGAACAGGTCGACCGTGCCGAGCATGCGTGCCTGCTGGTCGATCAGGCGATCCATCAGCCCGAGCGCCTGCTCGGGCGGGAGGCCGCGCGCATGCATTGCCGCGAGCGCGGCCTGCGCGTGCGGATTGTAGGCGCTGACGTGCTCGACCAGGTGAGCGCGGTGAAGCGCCGTGCGATCGTTCCATAGCGTCACCGAGACCGAGGCGCCGAAAGCGCCGGCGGTGAAGCGGGCGAAATTGCTCAGCCCGGTGGCGGCCGGGATGCGCTCGGGCGGCAGGCCGGAAATCAGCAGCGCGGTGAGGGGCAGGAAGAACGTCACTGTCGCTCCGCCCTGGATGAAGGTCGGCAGCATGATCGACCAGAAATCGGTCTGCAGGTCGAACTGCGCGCGCATGAACATCACCAGCGCGAACACCAGGAACGCGGCGCTGGCGATCTTGCGCGCGTCCAGGTGCGGAAGAGCGCGGCCCAGGAACGGAGCGATGATCAGCGACAGGACGCCGATCGGCGCCATCGTGAGCCCCGCCCAGGTGGCGGTATAGCCCATGAGTGTCTGCAGCCAGAGCGGGATGATCACCATGGTGCCGAAGAACACCGCGTAGCCGACCGCGATCGCCAGCGTGCCGCTGGTGAAGTTGCGCCCCTTGAAAAGCGAAAGATCGACGATCGGGTGCTCGTTGTCGACCAGCTCCCAGACCAGGAACAGCGTGAAGCCGACCGCCGCGACGCAGCCGAGCGTCACGATCTGGGGCGAATTGAACCAGTCAAGCTCGTTGCCCTTGTCGAGCATAATCTGCAGCGCGGCCACCCAGGTGACGAGCAGCCCGAGGCCGACGAAATCCACCGGTACCTTGCGCTTGGCGGAATCGCGCGTACGGTAGAGCTGCCAGGTCAGCGCGGCCGAAAACAGCCCAACCGGCACGTTGATATAGAAGATCCACGGCCAGGTCGCGTTGTCCGAGATCCAGCCGCCGAGCAGCGGCCCCGAGATCGGCGCCAGCAGCGCGGTCATCGACCATATCGCAAGCGCGAGGCCGGCCTTCTCGCGCGGAAAGGTCGCCAGCAGCATCGACTGCGACAGCGGCACCATCGGCCCCGCGACGGCGCCCTGCAGCACCCGGAAAACGATCAGGGTCTCGAGGTTGGGCGCCAGGCCGCACAGCCACGACGCGGTGCTGAACAACAGCACCGAGGTGACGAACAGCCGCACCTGGCCGAAGCGCACCACCAGCCAGCCGGTGAGCGGAACCGCGATCGCGGTCGAAACGGCGAAAGAGGTGATGACCCAGGTGCCCTGGCTCGGGCTCACGCCGAGGTCGCCGGCGATGGTCGGAATCGACACGTTCGCAATCGTCGTGTCGAGCACGGACATGAACACCGCCAGCGAAAGCACGAACGCGCCGACTGCGCGCTCCATGCCTTCGAGCGGCGGCGGCGGTGCCGCGGCCGGCGCTGCGCTCACTCAGCGCGCCCCTGATTGGCGGCAATGATCTCGCGCACCCGCGCCTCCGCCGCGGCGGCCTGTTCGTCGAACGCCCGGGTCGCGTACACCGGCCCGCTTACCGGCGCCTTGGCGAGCTGCGGCCCGCTCGCGTCATGCACGTCGACGTCGACCTGCATCGACAGCCCGACACGCAGCGGATGCGAGGCAATCTGCTTCTTGTCCAGCTCGATTCGCACCGGCAGGCGCTGCACCACCTTAATCCAGTTGCCGGTCGCGTTCTGCGCCGGCAGCAACGCGAACGCGCCGCCGGTGCCGGCAGCGAGCCCCACCACGCGTCCGCGGTATTCGACGCGGCTGCCGTAGAGGTCGGCGGTGAGCCGCGCCGGCTGGCCGATGCGCATGTGGCGCAGCTGCACCTCCTTGAAATTCGCCTCGACCCATACGTTGTCGAGCGGCACGATCGCCATCAGCGGCGTGCCGGGGGCGACCTGCTGCCCTAGTTGCACCGAGCGCTTGGCGACGTAGCCGCGCACCGGGGCGGGAATCCTGTCGCGCTGCAGCGTGAGAAATGCCTCGCGCACCCGCGCCGCGGCGCGCAGCACGCTCGGCTGCTTCTCGACCGCCGTGTCCTCGGTAAGCGCGCGGCTCGCGGCGAGCTGCTCGCGGGCGGTGTTGAGCGCCGCTCGCGCGGCGGCGACCGCATCGCGGGCATGCTGCAGGTCCTCTTTCGACACCGCGCCGCTCGCCACCAGCGGCGCCCGTCGCGCGAGGTCGTCCTGCGCGCGCCCAAGGTCCACTTTGCGCTGCGCTACCGCCGCCGCGAGTGTCGTATCTTTGGCGTACAGCACGCGCGCCTCGCGCACGGCCTGGGCGAGCTGCGCCTCGGCCTGCGCCAGAGCCACCTTCGCGTCGGCCGGGTCCAGCCGCACCAGGGTCTGGCCGGCCTCGACCAGATCGGTGTCGTCGGCCCCGATCGCGACCACGGTGCCGGGCACGCGGGGCGTGACCTGCACCAGATTGCCGCTGACGTAGGCGTTGTCGGTGGTCTCGTGCCCGCGCGACTCAAGGTACCACCACGCGAGCCAGCCAATCCCCACCAGAAGGAAAACGACGAGCACGACGCTTAGCGCGCGACGGCGGCGCGCCCCGGCGGTCGGCGCTTGCGGTATTTCACTCATTTATTGCTCCGGTGATCGGTTTTGTTGTCGAGGCCGTGGTCCTGATAGCCGCCGCCGAGCGCACGGTACAGCCCTACGTCGGCCTGCAGGGCGCGCGCGCGCAGGTCCGCTGCAGCGCGCTGCTCGGTGAACAGCGCGCGTTGCGCGTCGAGCACGCTCAGCAGGTTGGAGACCCCGGCACGGTAGCGCTCGAGCGCGAGGTCATAGGCGCGCTGGACCGCGGCGAGCGCCGTCTTCAGCTCGCGCCCCTCGTTCTCGATCGCGCGCCGCGCCTGCACCTGGTCGGCCACCTCGCGCACCGCGTCGACCAGCAGCAAGTTGTACTGCTCGACCGCGAGGTCGTATTCGACCTCGCGGCCGCGCAGGTTCGCCTGCAAGCCGCCGGCGGAGAACAGCGGCAGGCGCACCGCCGGGCCCGCGCCGACGATGGTGCTGCGCGCCTGCAGCAGCTTGTCCAGGCCGAGCGACGAAAGTCCCGCGAAGGCGACCAGGTTCACGTTCGGCATGAACTGCGCCTTCGCCACCTCGATGCTGCGCGCCGCGGCCTGCGCGCGCCAGCGCGCCGCCGCGAGGTCGGGGCGGCGCCCGAGGAGGTCGAGCGGAAGTGACTGCGGGACGCCCGGGCCGGCATCGCGCGCGGCCGCGGGCTCGAGCGCGAGGCCGCGGTCCGGACCCTTGCCTGCAAGCGCCGCGATCTGGTTGCGCGCCAGCGCGATCGCGCCATCGAGCTTGGCGATCTGCGCCCGCAGCACGGGCGGTGCGGCCTCGGCGCTCGCGAGCTGCGCCTCGGTGTCGAGGCCGGCAGCGACGCGCCGGCGCGTCAGTTCGACCAGCTGCTCGCGCTGCGCGAGCTCGCTGCGGTCGACTTCGCGCAGGGCGAACAGCCCCTGCAGCTGGAAGTACGCCCGCGCCACGCCCGAGGCGAGCGCGAGCCGGGCCGCGTAGGCGTCCGCGCCGGCGGCGAACGCCTCGGCGTGCGCCGCCGCGATCGCGGCGTCATTGCGGTGCGCGTAGTCGAGCTCGTAGTTGAAATTGACCGTCAGCTGCGCCGTGGTGCGCGTCGAGCCCGCAATCGGCGGCGGGTAGATGCCCGTCTCGGTGAAGCGCTGGTGCGTGACATCCAGCGCGCCGGTGAGGTCGTAGCCGCCCTTCGCCACGGCCGCCTCGACCAGCGCCTGCGCCCGCCGGATGCGGGCCGAAGCGATCGCGAGCGTAGGGCTCGCGACGAGCGCCTCGTCGATCAGCGCATCGAGCTGAGGATCCTCGAATGCGGTCCACCAGCGCTCGGCAGGCCATTCGCCGGCGGGCGCGCCGGCCAGGCTGCGCGAGGCCTCGAGCGCGCCGGGAGCAGTTTCCTGCGCCGGCGGCACGACCCGCTCGGCCGGCGACGCGCAGGCGGCGAGCACAAGCACGAGAATCGTCGAGAGCAGGCCGCGCATCGCGCTCAGACCGCGTTCGCCAGCATGCGGCGCAGCAGTGACTTGAGTTGCGCGAAGTCGGCGCCGCTGAACCCGCGCAGGTGCTGGTTCAGCACCTTGACCGCGACCGCAGGCAGCTTGCGCGCGAGCCGGCGGCCGGATTCGGTCAGCTCGAGGCGCACCACCCGGCGATCTTTCGGGTCGCGCGCGCGCCGCAGCAGGCCCTTGCGCACCAGGCGCTCGATCATGCGCGTCATCGAGCCGGTGTCGGTGCTTTGCTCGCGCGCCAGATCGGCCGCGCACGACGCGCGCGCCTGGGCGACGTTCAGCAGAATGACAAACTGGGCCGCGGAGACGCCGAGCGGCGCCATCTCGCGATCGACCGCGGCGAACAGCGAAGCGCGCACCCGTGCCACGAGGTAGCCGACGCTTTCGTCGGGCGTATAGCTTTCGACGCTGTAAGGAGGGGGAGCTGCGACCATGGATAACTGCCTAGGCAGCGAATATTACTGCCTAGGCAGTTAATGTCAAGCCTCGCGCCCTAGCGCTGGTCGTAGTCGAGCACCAGCGCGCGCGAAACGGGATGAGACTGGCAGGTAAGGCGAAAGCCGCGCGCGATCTCGTCGTCCTCGAGGGTGTAATTGGCGTCCATGCGCACCTCGCCTTCGAGCAGCTTCGCGCGGCAGGTGCAGCACACCCCGGCCTTGCAGGCGTATGGCAGGTCGGCGCCCGCCTTGAGCGCGGCGTCGAGCACGGTTGGGCCATCCGGCGCCAGCTCGAAGCGGTAGCGCGTGCTGTCGACGATGACCGTGACATCGCACGCGCCGGCCGAGATCGCCTTGCGCTGCGGCGAGCGCGTCGCGGCGCGCGGCGAGGGAACGCCGAAGCGCTCGAAGTGAATCTGCCCGCGTGGCACTCCGCGGGCCAGCAGTTCCGCCTCGATGTCGCCCATCATCGCGTCCGGGCCGCAGACGAAGGCTTCGTCGATCGAGGAAGGCGGGATCAGTCGCTCAAGGAAGGTCGCGACCTTGGCGCGGTCGAGACGGCCGTTGAACAGCTCGACCTCCTGCGGCTCGCGCGAGAATACGTGATACAGCGCGAGCCGTGCGAGATGCTTGTCCTTGAGATCCTCCAGCGCCTCGTTGAAGATCACCGTGTCGAGCGCGCGGTTGCCGTATACCAGCGTGAAACGCGAGCGCGGTTCGCGCGCAAGCGTGGTCTTGACCAGCGACAGCACCGGTGTGATGCCGCTGCCGGCGGCAAAGGCGACATAGTGCTTCGCGTTGGCGGGGTCGAGCGGGACGAAGAAGCGCCCCTCGGGCGGCATCGCCTCGAGCATCTCGCCGGGTTTCAGCTCGCGGTTAGCCCAGCTCGAGAACCTGCCCTCGGGCACCGCCTTCACCGCGATGCGAAGCTCGCCGTCGTCGGCCCCGGAGCAGATCGAGTACGAGCGGCGCAACTCCTCGCCGCCCAGGCGCCGGCGCACGTTCAGGTATTGTCCCTGGGTGTGGCGGAAGCGCTCGGCGAGCGAAGCCGGGACTTCCAGCGCGAACGAGACGCAATCGTCGGTTTCGCGCCGCACGTCCTTCACCGCCAGCGGATGGAAGTGCGCGGTGGTCATAGCGGCTTGAAGAAATCGAACGGCTCCAGGCACTCGAGGCAGCGGTAGTGCGCCTTGCAGGCGGTGGAGCCGAACTCGGACAGCCGCTCGGTGCGGGCGGCGCCGCAGCGCGGGCAGGCCACGCTGCGCGGGAACAGGTTCACTCTTCCCGGCGGCGCGATGCCGAAATCCTTCAGCTTGTCGCGCGCCGCCGGCGCGATCCAGTCGGTGCTCCAGGCCGGCGCGAGCACGGTCTTCACCCTCACCTCGGCGTAGCCCGCCTGCTGCAGCCGGTCGACGATTTCCTCCTCGATCATGTGTATCGCGGGGCAGCCGGAATAGGTCGGCGTGATCGCGACCTCGACGCCGTCCACCAGGAGCGTGACCTCGCGCACGATGCCGAGCTCGGTGATCGAGACCACCGGGATCTCGGGATCGGTAATGCCGGACAGGATCTGCCAGGCGTCTACCATCGGGCTCCGGGGTAGGCGCGCTGCAGGAACTGCATCTCGGCCAGGACGTAGCCCAGGTGCTCGCTGTGCACGCCGCGTTTGCCCGCGGACATGAACGCGGTGTCGGCAGGAATCACCAGGGTCGCCTCCTTCAGCGCCGGCTCGACCAGCTCGAGCCACGGCCCGCGCAGCGAGCCTGCGTCGGGGTCGACCGCGTCGGGGGCGAACAGCTCGTGCGTATAGCCCCACAGCCCATCGAGCGCCGCCTGCGCGCGGCGGCGCGATTCCTCGGTGCCGTCGCCGAAGCGAAGCGTCCAGTCCGCGCTGTGACGCCAGTGATAGTCGGCTTCCTTCTTCGATTTGGCCGCGATGGCGGCGATATCGCCCTCCGCTCCCTCCGCCAGCCGTCCGAGCAACACCCGCTGGTAGGCGTCGAACAGCACGCGGCGCACGATGGTGAAGGCGTAGTCGCCGTTGGGCAGTTCGACCAGGGTGCAGTTGCGGAACTCGTGCTGGTCGCGGCCATGGGCGAGCGCATCCTCGTCGCGCCCCCCGCCCTCCAACCTGCCCGCGAGGGAGAGCCACAGGCGCGCCTGGCCGATCAAGTCGAGCGCAATGTTGGCCGAGGCGATGTCCTCTTCCAGCTGCGGGCCATGGCCAAGCCACTCGGCCAGGCGCTGGCCGAGGATCAGGGCGTTGTCGCCCATGCGCAGAGCGAACTCACATGTGCTCGAGGTCATCCGGCAGCCGGTAGAAAGTCGGGTGGCGGTAGATCTTGTCGGCCATCGGCTCGACGAAGCTCTCGTGATCGTCCGGGTCGGAGGCCGCGATCGCGGCCGAGGGCACGACCCAGATCGAGACGCCCTCGCTCCTGCGCGTGTAGACGTCGCGCGCCATCTGGATCGCCATCTTCGCGTCGGGTGCGTGCAGGCTGCCGCAGTGCTTGTGGTCGAGCCCCTGCTTGGAGCGGATGAAGACTTCCCACAACGGCCACTCTTTCTCGCTCATGCCGCCTCCCTGCGCGCCTTCTTCTGCGCATAGGCAAGCGCCGCTTCGCGCGCCCAGCGGCCTTGCTCGTAGGCTGCGACGCGCGCTGCGAGCCGCTCGCGGTTGCACGGCCCGTCGCCGTCGACCACGCGCCGGAACTCGTTCCAGTCGATCGCCCCGAAATCGTAGTGCCCGCGCTCGGCGTTCCACTTCAGCTCCGGGTCGGGAACGCGCAGGCCCAGCAGCTCGGCCTGCGGCACCGTGACGTCGACGAACTTCTGCCGCAGATCGTCGTTCGATACCCGCTTGATCTTCCACTTCATCGACTGCGCCGAGTGGGTGCTGTCCTTGTCCGAGGGGCCGAACATCATCAGGCACGGCCACCACCAGCGCTCGAGCGCGTCCTGTGCCATCGCCTTCTGCTCCGGCGTGCCGCGCGCGAGCGCGAGCATGATGTCGTAGCCCTGGCGCTGGTGGAACGACTCCTCCTTGCAGACGCGGATCATGGCGCGCGCGTACGGGCCGTAGGAGCAGCGGCAGAGCGGGATCTGGTTCATGATCGCGGCGCCGTCGACCAGCCAACCGATCGCGCCGACGTCGGCCCAGGTGAGCGTCGGGTAGTTGAAGATCGACGAGTACTTGGCCTTGCCCGAATTGAGCGCCGCCATCATCTGGTCGCGCGACTGGCCGAGCGTCTCGGCGGCCGAGTACAGGTAAAGGCCGTGCCCCGCCTCGTCCTGCACCTTGGCGATCAGGATCGCCTTGCGCTTGAGCGTCGGCGCGCGCGTGATCCAGTTGCCCTCCGGGTACATGCCGACGACCTCGGAATGGGCGTGCTGCGAGATCTGCCTTTGCAGGGTGCGGCGGTAGGCCTCGGGCATCCAGTCGCGCGGCTCGATCTTGGCGTCGGCGTCGACCCTGGCCTGGAAACGCTGCTCCTCGGGCGAGTCGCCCGCGAGCTGCACCTGTCCCGGCAGGTCCATCGATTGCGTGTACATGGCGCCCTCCTCGTCCCTGGAAATGATACAGTTTTATTGCTCTCCGTCAACTTTTCTGTATCATTTAGGCGTGCCGGCCGACTCCGCCTCCCGCCTGCTCGCCGCCTACCGGCGCGGCGCGCCGCCGCGCGCCATTCCGCTCATCGTTACGGTGTTCGGCGACGCGGTGCTGCCGCACGGGGGGCGTGTCTGGCTCGGCTCGCTGATCAGGCTGCTCGCTCCGCTCGGGGTGTCGGAGCGCCTGGTGCGCACCGCGGTGTATCGCCTCGCGCGCGAGCACTGGCTGCGCGCCGAGGCGCTCGGCCGCCGCAGCGACTACCTGCTTACCGATTTCGCGCGCCGACAGTTCGAGGCGGCGGAGCGCCATATCTACGCCACCGGCCACGCCGCCTGGGACGGGCGCTGGCGAATGCTGGTGATGCTGCCGGCGAAATGGAGCACGGCAGAAATCGAGCACTTGCGCCGCAGCCTGGCCTGGCAAGGCTTCGGCCGGCTCGACGGCAACGTCTACCTCCACCCCAGCGCATCTCTCGAGGACTCGCTCGCGGCTCTCGACACCGAAGAGTTCCCGCATCTGCGCGAGAAACTCTTCGCACTGACCGGCGCGGGACCGGGAGACCGCCACGCGATCGTGCGCGCGGCGTGGGATCTGGCCGAGCTGTCGCGCGCCTACGGCGCGTTCGTGCGCCGCTACCAGCCGCTCACGGCCTCCGCCGCAGGCAGGCTCGAGCCCGAGCGTGCATTCGTCTCGCGCGCGCTGCTGATCCACGACTACCGCCGCCTGCTGCTGCGCGATCCCGGTCTGCCCGGCGAGCTGCTGCCCGCCGACTGGCGTGGGCGCGAAGCCCGCGCGCTCTGCGCGCGGCTCTATCGCGCGCTGGCCGCGCCCTCGCAGGCGCACCTGCGAGCGGTGCTGCGCACCGCCGACGGCGGCCGGCCGCCGCTTTCGCGCAGCTTTGCCCTGCGTTTCGGCGCCGCCTAGCGCGAAGCGTTAGACTCGGGCTACGACCGCTCGACAGAGAAGGGGGTTCGATTGGCCAGACAAAACTACCAGTTCGAGAAGCGCCAGCGCGATCTGGCGAAGAAGCAGAAGAAGGAGGAAAAGCGCCTGCGCAAGCTGCAGCGCTCGCAGCCGTCCGAGTCCGAGCCTGCGCCGGCGCCGGCGCCGGACGCACCGCCGCCATCCGGCGACGAGGACAAGCCTGTATAGCACCCCAGGGGCTAGCGCCCCTTCAGCAGCGCCTCGATCGTTTCCTGCACTGCCAGGGCCTCGGCGAAGCCTGGCAGGCCGTGCGCCCGGCCTTCCACCATCGCGACCACCTGGTCGAGCTGCGCGGCCTGCCCGATGGCGCGATTCTCCTGCGGGCTGCGCTCGGCAACCCGGTCCGCGCCCTCTTGTCGCCGCCGCAAGCCGAACCAGTCGTGTATCTCCACCGCGCCCCGGCTTCCAAGCAGGGTCATGCGGTTGAAGTCGGGATGGCTGCCGCCGAGGCGTCCTTCGATCGTGACCGCGACCCCGCCAGCGCCGAGGCGCGCCTTGAGCGCGCACTCGGCGCCGACGCCGTCGGGCGGATACTCCGGCTGCGAACGCTCGACCGTCGCCGGACCCAGCGCGCGTTGCAGCACGAACACGAAGTGCGACAGCACTTCGCGCGTGAATCCGCCCTCGGCGCGCTCGGCCAGCCAGCGCCCGGCGGCCGATTGCCAGGCGCGCGGCCATTGCTCGAAGGCGACCTCGATCTCGACCGCGCGCGGCTCGCCGATCGAGCCGTCCTTGACGGCGGCGACCATCGCCGCCAGCCCGGGCGAAGAAGCGAGCGAGAAATTCACCGCTGCGCGCAGCTTCTGCTTTGCGATGCGCGCGATGCTGCGGCGCCCGGCCGCGAAATCGACCGTGAGCGGCTTCTCGCAGAACACGGCCAGCCCGGCGTCAAACGCCTGGTCGGCGTAATCGAGATGGCTCGCCGGCGGCGAGGCCACGTACAGGCAGCGCAGCTCCGGCGTGCCGATCGCCTCGGCGGGCGTTTTCGCCGCGACCACCGCGGGGTAGCGCGCCTTTGCCGCCGCAAGCGCGTTCGGGTCGGGATCCCAGACGGCAAGCGCGCGGCTGCGCGGATGTTCGGCAATTCGCGCCAACATGCGCTGCCCCATCACGCCCAAACCGATGATGCCGAATCCAATGCGATCGCTCATGACAGAAGAAATTCCTTTACCAATTCGATCTGGTCCTGGTGCAGTAGGGTCGGTGCGTGGCCGACCCCGTCGATCTCGATCACCTTCGCTTTCGGTCCGCAGGCGGCCATCCGCTCGCAGGTCTCGCGCGTGAGCAGATCCGAAAGCGCGCCGTGCAGCACCAGGGTCGGACAGCGCACCGACTCGTAGAGCGGCCACAGCTCGAGGTCGCCGTCCGGCATATGCGCGCGCAACGGCTCGCCGATGCGAGGATCGTAGTGCATGCGGTAGCTGCCGTCGGCGTTCCGGCGCAGCGCGACTTCGGTCAGGAAGCGCCACTCGGCGTCGCTGTGAGCACCGAATGGCGCCGCGACCACGCGCACGTACTGCTCGGCGGACTCGAGGTCGGGAAAGGTCGGCGCAAGGCCGACGTAGGCCGCAATGCGCTCGAGCGAGACCTTGCTCACGACCGGCCCGGCCTCGTTCAGCACCAGCTTCGTCACCGGCGTGTCGCGCTGCGACGCGAGCGCCATGCCGATCAGGCCGCCCATCGAAGTGCCCAGCCAGTGCACCGACTCGACGTCGAGCCGCGCGATCAGGGTCACGACGTCGGCGACGTACTGCGGCACGACGTACAGCATCGGATCGGCCAGCCATTCCGAATCGCCGCGCCCGGCCATGTCCGGGCAGACCACCCGGTAGCGTTCGGCGAGCGCGGCGGCGAGCGCGTCGAAATCGCGCGCGCAACGCGCAAGTCCGTGCACGCACACCAGCACGCTCTCGTTGCGCGGATCGCCCCACTCCAGGTAGGCGATGCGGTGCAGGCCCTGGCCGGAGACGCAGCGCACGCAGCGCCGGCGCGGGACTGGGCTCATGCCCTCGCCAATGCGGCGTGCAGCCGCTCGCGCAGCGCCCGCGCCTCGGGCGGCAGGCTGCTGAAGGACTGCCCGAGGCCGATTCTAAGCAGTTGTTCCGCCTTCAAGTTGGCGCCCGCCACCGTCCAGCCGTGGTCGGCGTAGCGTTTGCGCTCGAGCGCGGTCGCCGGCGAAGTATCCTCGTCGTACCAGAGCCAGTCGCCGGCGAAGCGAAACGCGATCTCCTCCAGCCGCGCAAGCAGCGCGGGCTCGATCTCCTCGCCGGGCGGCTCGCTCCAGCGCCCGCTTGCGTTCTCGTCGAGCCGCAGCCGACCCGCCTGGTCGAGGTGGAAATACGCGTGGCGGCCGGCGCTGGCGCAGTAGCCGAGCCGTTCCGCGCCGTCGCGCACGCATGCCAGGCCGAACACGAGCTCGCCGTGCGCGCCGCACTCGACCTCGAGCGCGAGCAGGCCGCTGTCGATGGGCGCCGTTTCATGGTCGAGCAGCCGGCCGCTCTGGATGATCGCCCGGCCGCGCAGGCCTTGTACCAGGTTGCGCCACTCGGCCTCTACCCGCAACTCGGGGAACTCCTCGGAGGCGTTGGCGAAGGCGGCGAACGGGACTCCCTTGCGGATCTCGAAACGGTACTCGAGCGCGTCTTCGGCGTGATGCTCGGTGTAGCGCTCGGCGTCGATGTCGCGCACCATCAGCCAGCGCAGCTGCTCGCGGAACTCGTCGAGCCGCCCGGGACCGGCCACGCGCACGATCGCGGTGAACTCGGACCCGGGTGCGGCCATGCCTCAGGAACCGTACTTGAACGACAGCGCGAGGCGCGTGCGGAACGCGACCACCTTGCCGTTCTCGACCTTGACGTCGAGCTTCGTCACCTCCGCGATGCGCAGGTCGCGCAGCGATTTCGACGCCGCCTTGACCGCACTGCGCGCCGCGTCTTCCCACGACTGGCTGCTGGTGCCGATTACCTCGGTTACGCGGTAGACCGCGTCTGCGTCCTTCTTGGCCATATCCGCCTCCTCGCGATTGTGGTGCGGAGGATTCCGCCGAACAATTATATGCCGCCGTCGCGGTCTGTGCGCAGGAGCCGGGCGCCGGCGGCAAGGTAGCGCGCAAGCACCGCACCGTTCGGGTGCCGGAACCGGTTGCGGTAGCCGACCGAGAACACGACCCAGCGCGGCGCCGTCGCGGCGACGAATGCGGAGCTCGACGAGGTGCGGCTGCCGTGGTGCGGCGCGAGCAGCACCTCGGCGCGCAGCGCCGGCGGCGCATCCGACGCGAGCGCTGCTTCCGCGGCGTGCTCGATATCGCCGGCGAGCAGCATCGCGCGTGAGCCCGCGCTGACCCGCAGCACGCAGCTGAGGTCGTTGCCGCTGCGCGAACTGTAGTCTTCGACCCGCGGCGCAAGCAGCGCGAAGCGTACGCCGTCCCACTCCCAGCCATCGCCGCGCACGCAGCGCCGGTTCGTTGCGGCGAGCGCGAGCGCGGGGTGGCGCGCCGGCAGCGAGCTCAGCAGGGCATCGGTCGGGACGTTTTCCATCACCGAGAGCGCGCCGCCGATGTGGTCGGCGTCGTCATGCGACAGCACCATGGCGTCCAGCCGCGCCACGCCGCTCGCGCGCAACAGCGGCACGACGGTGCGCTCGCCGCTGTCGCCCCCGCCCGCGAACGCGGGACCGGCGTCGTACAAGAGCGCGTGATCTGCGGTGCGCACCAGCACCGCGAGCCCCTGGCCGACGTCCAGAGTGGTGATCCATGCCTCGCCGGGTGCCGGCGCCGGTGCGCGCAGCGCGAACGCGGGCAGCATCAGCGCGAGGCCGCTCGCGCGCCACGGCAGGCCGCGCGGCGCGAGCAGCCAGCCGACCCCCGCAAGCGCGAGCAGGACCGTCCAGGGCGGCGGCGCGCGTCCCTGCCATACCGCGAGCGGCAGCGCGGCGCAGACCTCGAGGAATTCGAGCAGACGCTCGGCGAGCCAGGCGGCGAGCTGGAGGATGGCGTCCAGCGGCACCGCCGCGCCCAGCAACGCGAGCGGCGTCACGACCATCGATACGAGCGGGATCGCGACCGCGTTCGCGAGCGGCCCGACCAGCGACACCTGCCCGAACAGGAGCAGCGCCGCCGGTGCGAGCCCCAGCGTCACCGCCCACTGGATGCGCCCCCATTGCAGGATCCTGCGTTCGCTTCCAGTCCAGCCCGCTGCGACGTAAAAGATGATCGCCACCGCGCCGAATGAGAGCCAGAAACCCGGTGCGAGCGGTGCCCAGGGATCGGCCAGCACGACCGCGCCGAGAGCGAGCGCGAGCGTGCGCACGGGCGAAACGACGCGCTCCGACCACAGCGCAAGCGCGACTACGCACACCATCAGCAGGGTTCGCTGCGCGGGCACGCCGAACCCCGCGAGCAGGGTGTAAGCGAGCGCCGCGGCGACCGCCGCAGCCGCCGCGGCCTTGCGCGCAGGCAGCAGCACGCACAGCCGCGGCAGCCGGCGCCAGCCGAAAGCGACCAGCCAGGCGATGAGCCCGGACACCAGTGTTACGTGCAGGCCTGAGATGCTCATCAGGTGGGTCACCCCGGTGCGCTGGAACAGGCGCCACTCCTCGCTCGAAATTGCGCGCTGGTCGCCGATCGCCAGCGCGGCGAGGATCCCCGCCTCCGGGGTCGCCCCGAGCACGCGCAGGAAGCGCTCGCGCACCGCCTCGCGCGCCCGCTCGATGCGGTCGCGCGCTCCGCCGCGCGCCCCCACTCGCAGCGGCGCCGGGAACCGCCGCACGTAACCGGTCGCGCCGATGCCCCGCTCGAGCAGCCACGCCTCGTAGTCGAAGCCGTAGGGATTGACCTGGCCGTGCGGACGGCGCAGCCGAACCGTGAACCGCCAGCGCTCGCCCGGGTGCGCCTCGGGCCCGGGCGCCGGTGGCGGCGGCGCGTACCACGCCAGGCGAATCTTGCGCGGCAGCCGCACGCCAGGCGGCGCGGACTCCGGCTCGAAATCGAACCGCAGCCCGCGCACGCCGACAGCGGGCAGGCCGGAAACCACGCCCACCACCTGCAGCTCGCGCCCCTCGAGCTCGGGCGCCAGCCGGTCGGCGATGCGCAGATGCGCGCAGCCGGCGGCCCACAGGAAACCGGCCGCCACGGCAGCGGCAGGGCGCAGCCCCCGCCCCCAGATGCCGAGCGCGAGGCACGCCGGCAGGCCCCACAGCCAGGCCGCGGCGGGAAGCTCGCCCTGCTGCTGCAGCAGCAGCACCCCAGCCACGAAAGCAAGCGCCCCCGACGTCATCTACAATGCAACGGCCCGGCAGCGCGCCGGATGACCATGCCGCGAAAGTTCTTCCGCAAATATCTGCCCGACGCCGCGAAGGTCCGCTCCTACCGTATTGTCGCGGTGTTCGGAACACTGCTGCACCACCCCAACCTGTGGCATTTGAACCGCGAGTCGGTCGCGGGCGGGCTGGCGATCGGGTTGTTCGCCGGTCTGGTGCCGGGCCCCTTCCAGATGCTCGTTGCCGCGCTGCTGGCGGTGCCGCTGCACCGCAACCTGCCGGTCGCGCTGGCTACGACGCTCTACACCAACCCGTTCACGATCGTGCCGCTGTACCTGCTCGCTTACCAGTACGGCGCGCTGCTGCTCGGGGCGGGCGGCCGCGCGCCGGTCGCCGCGCCGCCGGATTTCGACTGGACGCAGCTGGTGGCGTCGCTGCACGCGCTCGCCCATTGGTCGCTCGCGCTCGGCAAGCCGCTCGCCGTGGGCCTCGTGGCGCTCGCCTGCACGCTCGCGGCGCTGGGCTATTTCGGCGTGCATCTGGCGTGGCGCGCCTACGTCGTGCTCGCGTGGCGCGCGCGGCGGGCGCGCCGGCGGCGGCGACTATGACGCGGGTCGAGCGCGCAACGCCCCCCAAGGAGGAGCCTCAAGCGTGAAGATTCCACCTCGTTTCATGGTGCGCGACGCGCAGGCCGCCGACCGGCAGCGGCTGGTCGCGTTCGTCGCCGCCCTGCAGGACCTCGAGCGCACGCTGCACGCAGGGCGCGCGGAAGGACGCCGCATCGCGGCCGCGCACCTCGCTCACCTCGAGCGGGCGGCGCACCAGCGCCGCGGGCGCGTGCTGGTCGCGGCGCGCGGCGACGAGCGGCTCGGCTTCCTGGTCGGCTGGGTCGAGGAGGAGGCGCGCGGCTCGCATCACGTGCGCCCGGCGGAGCGGCGCTACGGCGTGGTCACCGACCTGTACGTCGAACCGGGCGCCCGCGCGCGCGGCATCGCGGTGGCCCTGATCGAGGAAGCGGCGCGCCATTTCGCCACCCTGGGGCTGACGCGCCTGCGGGTGAGAACGCTGGCCGCCAATCAGGCCGCGCTGCGCTTCTACCGCGCGCTCGGCTACGCGCCCTACGAGCTCACCCTGGAGCGCGAGCTGCCTCATGCAAGACCCCGTCGCGCAGCTCGAAAATCCGCTCGGCGCGGGCCGCGAGCGCGGGGTCGTGGGTGACGATGACGAACGCCGTGGCGTGGGTCGCCGACAGGCGCACCATCGCCTCGAACACTTCGTCCGCGGTTCGCAGGTCGAGGTTGCCGGTCGGCTCGTCGGCGAGCACGCAGGCGGGCTCGGTGACCAGCGCGCGCGCAAACGCGCAGCGCTGACGCTCGCCGCCCGAGAGCTCGCCCGGCTGGTGCTCGAGGCGCGCGCCGAGGCCGACCTCCTGCAGCACCTTGGCGGCGCGCCCGAGCGCATCGGCGCGGGCGGTGCGGCGGATCAGCAGCGGCATGGCCACGTTCTCGAGCGCGCTGAACTCCGGCAGCAGGTGGTGGAACTGGTAGACGAAGCCGAGCGTCGCGTTGCGTACGCGCCCGCGTTCGGCTTCCCCCATCTCGCTGAACGGCCGGCCCTGGACGCTCACGCTGCCGCCGCTCGGGGCGTCGAGCCCGCCGAGCAGGTGCAGCAGCGTGCTCTTGCCGGATCCGGAGCGGCCGATGATCGCGATCCGCTCGCCGACTTCAACCGTGAGGTCGACGCCCCGCAGGACCGGAACCGCGGTCGGCCCGAGGTAGGTCTTCTCCAGGCCGCGGCAGGTGATGACGTCACTCATAGCGCAGCGCCTCGGCCGGATTGATGCGCGCGGCGCGCCAGCTGGGGTAGAGCGTGGCGAGAAACGAAAGCGCGAGCGACACCAGGCCGATAATGACCACGTCGCGCAAGTGCACGTCCGAAGGCAGCTCCGGTATCAGGTACACGTCCTTGGACAGGAACTGGACGTTGAACGCGTGCTCGATCGCCGGCACCACGGTCGAGATATTCAGTGCCAGCAGCACCCCGCAGATGACGCCCATCAGGGTGCCGATGACGCCGATCACCGCGCCCTGCACCATAAAGATCTGCATCACCGAGCCGGGCGGGGCGCCGAGCGTGCGCAGGATGGCGATATCGGCCTGCTTGTCGGTCACCAGCATCACCAGCGCCGAGACGACGTTGAACGCCGCCACCGCGACGATCAGCAGCAGGATGATGAACATGACCCGCTTCTCGATCTCCACCGCGCGGAAGAAGTTGGCGTGGCTGCGCGTCCAGTCGGTGGCGTAGACGTCCGGGCCGAGCCGCGAGGTCAGCTCGCGCGCGACTTCGCGCGCGGCGAACAGGTCGTCCAGCTTCAGGCGCACCCCGCTCACCGCGTCGCCCATCTGGTAGAGCTTCTGCGCGTCCTGCAGGTTTATCAGCGCAAGCCCGGCGTCGGCCTCGATGAAGCCGATGTCGAAGATGCCGACCACGGTGAACTGCTTCAGGCGCGGGATCACCCCGGCCGGCGTCACCAGCCCCTGCGGTGCGATCAGCGCAACCTTGTCGCCGGGCAGCACGCCCAGCGCGCGCGCCAGGTCGACGCCGAGCACGATGCCGAAGCGGCCCGCTTGCAGGGCCTCGAGGCTGCCGGCGCGCATGTGCTTGCCGAACTGCGCTACGCGCTCCTCCTCGCGCGGCACGATGCCTCGCACTATGGCGCCGCGCACGGCCTGGCCGAAGGTGAGCATGCCCTGCGCGCTGACGAACGGCGCCGCGGCAATTACATGCGGATTTCGTGCCGCCTCTGCAGCTGTTTCCTGCCAGTGGCTCAGGCGATTGTCGGCCCCGATGACCTGCACGTGCGACACCACGCCGAGGATGCGCGCGCGCAGCTCCTGCTGGAAGCCGTTCATAACCGACAGCACCACGATCAGCGCGGCGACCCCGAGCGCGATCCCCGCCATCGAAATGAGGGAGATGAAGCTGATGAAGTGGTTGCGGCGCTTGGCGCGCGTGTAGCGCAGGCCGATGAGGAATTCGTAACGCACAGTGGCGCGAGAATACTACAATGGCCGTGATGGATGCCGATGCTTCTGCCGCACTCGCGCGACTGATACGGAGCGTGCGCGTCGCCGCGCTCGGCACGCTGCGCCAGGGCGCGCCGCAGGTGTCGATGGTGGCGTTCCTGCCCGAGGCGGATTTCGGCGCCTTCTGCCTGCGCGTCAGCCGGCTTGCATGGCATACGCAGGACATGCTTGCCGACCCGCGCGTTTCGCTTTCGATCGTGGAGACCGACGACGGCCGCGCCGACCCGCAGACCCTGGCCCGCGTCGCGCTGCGCGGCGAGGCGCTGCAGGTCGCCAGTGAAGGCGAACCGTTCGAGCGCCTCAAGGCCGCCTGGCTCGAGCGCTTTCCCGCTTCGGCGGTGACTTTTGCGCTCGCCGACTTCGGCTTCTGGCGCCTGGTACCGCGCGACGCGCGCTTCGTCGCCGGCCTCGGGCGCACCTACAACCTGTCCGCCGAAGCCCTGCGCCGCGCGGCGATTTGAGCAATTGCCGTATTGAGGGCAAAATAGAGCCCCCGCGCCCGCCATTTCCGGCGGGCATCCCGCAATGAAGGATTTCTTATAAGCGACGCTACGGCATGCGCAGGCACCGCATTCGACTACCCGCGACGGATCCACACCAGCTGGACCAGGACGAGGCTTATTTTCTGCTGGCCAATCCATCCGGCGAGGAAGTAAAGCTCCGTTTCCACGACTACGACGCGATCTACAACCGTCCCGGCCTTTACGAGCAGTTGTTCTACGACCGGCTCAAGTGCTGCTCGCCGAAGAAGGTGATCGACATCCTGCACTACACGATGAGCACCGCGGGGGAAAGCTTCTCAGAGCTGCGCGTCCTCGACCTGGGCGCCGGCAACGGCATGGTCGGCGAAGAGCTGAGGCAGCACGGCGTGGCGCGCATCGTCGGCCTCGACATCTCCACCGCAGCGCGCGACGCGGCCGAGCGCGACCGCGGCGGCGTCTACGACCAGTACTACGTCAGCGACCTGACCAAGCTCGAGGCCTCGCAGCGCGAGGAGCTCGCGGAATGGCGCTTCAACTGCATGGTGACCGTCGCCGCGCTCGGCTTCGGCGACATCCCGGTGCGGGCCTTCTGGGAGAGCTTCAATCTGGTCGAGGACGGAGGCTGGATCGCCTTCAACATCAAAGAGACCTTCCTCGACAACAAGGACATCAGCGGCTTTTCGGTGTTCGTCAAGAACCTGATCCTGACCGAGCACCTCGATATCCACCACATCGAGCGCTACCGGCACCGGCTCTCGGTCGACGGCCGGCCGCTGCATTATTTCGGCGTCGCCGGGCGCAAGAACAGCGCGATCCCGGAGTCGATGATCGGTTGACTCGACTACGCCCGTGCCCGCCTTCCGTTTCCTGGACTAACGGATGAGCGGGCAGTCCGGCGCTGACCCTGCCCACTTGCGCGCGGTAATTTCCGCAGCATACTTCTGCAGATAGTGCGCGATGGTCTCGACGCGGATCTTTACCGAGCCCGCGGGCTTGGTCGAGTCGAGATCCTGGAACGAGAAGAACAGCGTGCCGGAGCGCTCGACGATCTGCTGCACCGGCGAGTAGGTCGGCTGGTCCATGCCGCACTCGTAGCTCGACAACCGCACCACGCAGGCAATCCACGGCATGCGCGCCGCAAACTTCGCGCCCCACAGTATCTCGTTGGTGTTGGCGCTGTAGGACGACGGCCAGACATCGGCGATAGCGAGCGGCGAGCTGGTGTGCCCCTCCGCGATCTCCGAGCCAAACATCCATTGCATCAGGTCGCCGTCGATCGGCAGGTACTGCGCCCACAGAACCGGGTAGCCGTAGGCCTGCAGGTCGACCTCGATCTCGTGGCCGATGCCCGGATCCATATGGTAGGGCCGCGCCAGCACCAGCATGCACGGCTTCCCCTCGCGCGCGCACCACTCGAGCACATCGCGGCTTTTGCGCCGCAACCGGCGATCGTAGGCCTCAAGCGCGCGGTAGCCCTCGTCGACCGCGCACTCGACCTCCTTCGCAGTGAGGCCGCCGATCACCCCCTTCAGTGCGCTGTAGAGCTGGCGCGGCACCAGCGGTCGGTCGCCTAGCGACACCAGCGGCGCAACATAGCGCACCTCCTGCTCGCCGAACGCGTCGCGCTCCTTGATGAATCCGGCCTTGATGTTTTCGGCGGCGGCCATCACGCGCGGGCAGGCGAGCGAGGCCGCGACGTGTCCGTTCAGGAACGACGGCAGCGAATACACCATCGGCGAGAGCAAGATGTCGATCTTTCTCTTGTTCCGTGCGAGCAACTCGCCATAGTGGCCGGAAACGCACTTCACCGGGTAGCAGCAATCCACCGTGCCGCGCCCCTTGGCGTAGCTGCGCGCCTGTTCCTCCGAGCTGTCGCTCGAGAACTCGATGCGCCGCGCGTCGATACCGAGCGCGCCGAGGAACCCGACCCAGAACTGGTGCGTGGACCACATGTTAAGCACGCGCGGAATTCCCACGCGCAGCTCCTCGCGCGCCTTGGCGACCGGCGCCGCGGCGGGCGGCGCCTCGCTTTCCCAGCCGTCGCGATCAAACTTTTGCTTTAGCCCCGCGAAAGGCGTCTTCTCGAACCAGTTCAGCAATGTTGGGATAGGCACTTTTCGCCTCCTCGAGCTTTTGTCTGACTGCTTTCATTTCGTTGACGTCCTCGACCAGACCTTTGGGACAGGAGTTGCCGCTGATGACGCGCTCCCAGCCTTCCGCGAGCGACAGCTTGCTCCATGGCCTGCCGCCGCCTCCCGGCATGCGCACGTCGATGAAGGTGCGCTTGCAGTTGACCGCGCACCACCTGCAAGTGGTGTGCTCATTGGTGGTGCTCGTGTATTCCAGCGATTCCACCAGGTCGTAGCCGCGGAAGCGGCTCGGCGTGCCCGCATCCGCCCAGTCGATCGCGCACAGCGCGGCGCCGATCGCGCCCGCTTCGCCGGAGTAGGGGTGCACCACGATCTCGGCGTCCGGCACCTTGCCGCGGATGAAGTCGACCTGTGCCTTCACCACCGCGAGATTGCGGTGCGTGCCACCCTGCAGCACGAACTTGCGGCCGGCGGCCGCCAGGTTCTGCAGCTGTCCCGCGTATACCCAGACGTTGAGCGGCAGCACCGCCGCAAGCGAGGCCATGATCTCGTCGCGCGACCAGCCCTTGCGCTGCTGGTTGACGATGTCGGACTGCAGGAACACGCCGCAGCCCATCGCCAGCGCCGGCACCGCGCGCGCTTCGAACGCGCGCTCGGCGTACTGGTCGAGCGGCACGTCGTAGCGCTCGGCCACGCCCTGCAGGAACGCGCCGTTGCCCGAGGAGCACTGCGAGTTGAGTCGGAAATCCGACACCGTGCCCTGGCGCAGAATCATGATCTTCACGTCGCAGCCGCCGACGTCGCAGATCACGTCGGCGTCCGGAAAATAGTGCAGCGCCGCGGTGGCGTGCGAGACGGTCTCGACGATCGCGACGTCGGCGCCGACGATGTCTTTGAGCAGGTCCTTGCCGTATCCGGTCACCCCGAGCGCGCCGACGCACTCGAAACCCTGGCTGCGGATCTCGCGCAGGATCGCCTTGGCGTCCTCGATCGGGTTGCCGTTCGAGGGCACGTAGCAACTCGCGAGCGGCTCGCGCCCGGCCGAGAGCACCACCGCCTTGGCAGTGGTGCTGCCGAAGTCGCAGCCAACGAATACCGGCGCAGCGCGCTCGGCGGGATCGGCCCGGGGCATCGCCGTGCGCGGACCACCGTAGCAATGCATGAAGCGCTTGAATTCCTCCGGGTCGCCGACCAGGCCGCTCGCGCCCTCGCGCGCCTTTTGCTCCTGCTGCCCCCTCTCGATCCACTCGCGCAGCATCCCGACGCCGCCGTAAATGCCGACCTCCGGCGCCTCGCCCGTGCCGATCTCGATGCAGCCGAGGCAGGCGTAGTACAGCGCCTGCTCCGGCACCAGGATCAGGTCCTCCGGAGAGGCGCCCGCGGGCAGCTCGAGTTTCCGCTCGCCCCACAGCCTGCTCAGGTGGTGGCGCCAGGCCTGCTGCAGCCCGGCGAAGAACAAATTCGGCCCGCCTAGCAGCAGCACCCGGGGCTGCGGCGTGTTGCCCTTGGTGAGCGTGGCGAGGTTCTGGTAGACCACGGCCTCGAACAGGCTGGCAATGATCTCTTCGACCGGGACGCCGCTCTTGACCAGGGTATTCGAGTCGGCCTCGGCGAAGATGCCGCATTTCGAGCTAATCTTGTGCAGCGTGACGCCGGCGTAGGGCATGACCGCGAGCTGCTCGGTGGCGATCTGCAGCTTGCGCGCAGTCTTCTCGATGAAGGTGCCGGTGCCTCCGCTGCAGGCCGACTGCATGAAGACTTGCTTCGACTTGCCGTCGCCGCTCGGCGTGAAGAACAGCGTCTTCATGTCCTCGCCGCCGATCTCCGAGACGAAACTGACCTCGGGATGGAGCTTCTCAACCGCCGCCGACACCGCCACCACTTCCTGTACGAACTTGCCGCCGAGCAGCGGAGCAACGATCCCCGCGCCCGATCCGGTGAGGAACACGCGGTCGCGCCCCGCCGTCAGGCCGCACTCGGCCTCCATGCGGACGAGGAAATCGAGCGCCGTTTCGGCCTGCCTGGTGTCATGGCGGCGGTAGTCCCGCCAGCGCGGCGCGGCGCCCTCGGCGAGCACCGCCTTGATGGTGGTCGATCCGACGTCAAGGCCGACGGTAAGCATCACCGCCTCCCTGCCGCGAGGTGCAGCGCCAGGTTCGCCGCCGAACCGGCCACGCCGTGGTGCGGAACCGCGAAAGTGGCGCGCGCAAGCTCGGGGCGCGCGCGCACCGCTTCGCGCAGCGTGACTTCGCTGAAGCCGCATCGCTCGAGCGACTGCTCGTACTCGCCCCGGGCGCGCTTTTTGGCCTCAGTGAGGATCATCTGGCAGCGCGAAAGCGCGTGCACTTCGGCGTCGCCCTTGATCTCGAGCGGCGCGTAGAGCAGGTCCGGATGCTTGCCGAGCACCGCCGCCATCGCACCGACGCTCATCGTGTTCGGCATGCACGAGTAGGGCGAAAGCTCGCAGATCATGTGCGCCTTGCCGTAGCGGTGCGCCCACAGCGCCTTGCCGACCAGCATGTCACCCTCGCCGCCGTTCAGGCGGCTGTGGTAGTACGGCGCCGCGAGGCGCCGCAGCTCGTACTGATCGGGCAGCCCGTGCGGCACGCCTCCCAGCGCGCGGCGCATACGCCCGTGCGTCCACCTCAGCAGCCGCTGCACACCCCTGATCGCGGCCGCCTTGAGCCGCGCACCGCGGTCGATGCCGATGTGGTCCTCGAACTCCTGCCCGGCGAGCCGCAGCAGATAGTCGAACCAGATGGTCATCGCAGCGGGATAGACCTCCGCCCCTTCGCTCTCGAGCCAGCGGTGGATGTTGTAGTTCGGATCGCCTTCCACGGTTTGCAGGTAGAATTCGCCCGTGATTTTCACCACCGGCTTAACGCACAGCCGGTCGACTTCGATGCGGTCGTAGAGCCGGCACACATCGCGCATCGCATTGACGAAGTAGCTCGTGCCGAGATGCCACAGGGCTGCGCTCCATTTCTTGCCGCGCGATGGACGCTTGAGGAACGCCTGGTAGATGCGCTCAACCGCCTCGTGCGTGACGCGCTCGGTCTCGCCCTGATTCACCTCGTAGGGTCGCGTGCGGTATTCCATGTCCTGGATGACGTCGGTCAGCACGCACGCCCACAACGCGCCCAATGTGAAGGGCACGTCGAGCTCGAGTCCTCCGCCCGCTGCCGCGCCCTGTTCTAGGCCCTCCTGAGCGAGCAGGAACATCCGGAACGACTGCAGCCCGACGTTGCGCAGCGCGAGCTCGTAGCTCTGGTGGTACTGGCCGAAGCGGCAGGCGCCGCACGAGCCCGCGGTGACGTAGACGAACTTCTGCGACACCTCCTCGGCGCCGATGCGCGCCGCCTGCTCGCGCAGAAAGTTCGCCAGGTTGCCGGTCGTGAAGCTGGTCGGGCAGCATTGTCCGATGTCGGCCACCTCGCGGCCGGTGAGCAGGTCCTGGCGCGTCGCGGTGGGCAGGATGCGCGCGTTGTATCCCATGTTCTCCATCGCGCCCTGGATCACGCGCTCGACGCGCCAGTGCAGTCCGCCGAACAGGACCGTGACGTCGGCGCGTTCCGCGCGCGTGATCCGGCGTGGCTTGTAGGCGCGGTAGGGGGCGGCGCCCGCGGGCGTGCGCTCCGGCGGCGCCACTTTGCGCAAGCCCGAAACGCGCGCGTCATCGGCCTTGACGACGCGCACTTTTTCGAGCGACTTCCAGTTCGCTGCGAGCTTCTTATCGAACGAGGCGGATTCCATGTCGAGTCCTTTCCTTTGTTCAGCCGCGCAATGCGGGCAGGAACGTGCTAAGCCACGGCAAATAGGTAATGGCGAGCAGGCCGGCGGCGAGCGCAGCAAACAGGGGCGCTACCGCGCGGAACACCTCGGTCACTGGCCTGCCGAACCGGTACGAGGCGAAGAACAGGTTCATCCCGACCGGCGGCGTCAGGTAGCCGAGCTCCAGATTGGCCAGGAACACGATGCCGAGGTGCACCGGGTGCACTCCGAAAGCGATGCCGATCGGCGTCACCAGCGGCGCCAGCACCACGATGGCGGTGAAGATGTCCATCACGCAGCCGGCGAAGATCAGTAGCGCGTTCAGCGCGAGCAGGAACACGATGCGGCTTTCGATCGTCTGCTTCACCCAAGCGACCATGTGCTCGGGAATCTGTGCGTCGACCAGGTAGTTGGTGAGCCCCAGCGCGACGCCGAGGATCAGCAGGATTCCGCCCACCATCAGCCCACACTCGGCGACAACCCGCGGCAAGTCTCGCAGGGGGCGCAGGTCGCGGTGAATGCAGCTGGTGATGACGAATGCGTAGGCGGCAGTCAACGCGGCTGCTTCGACGGGCGTAGCGAGGCCGCTCGCCAGCGCGGCGACCGGCACTACCGGCAGGCTCAGTTCCCACTTGGCGGCGGCAAGCGCCCTGCTGGCACGCTGGGCGTCGAACCGTTGCGCAGGGCCGAAAGACGCCGGCTGGCGCGAGATGCCCCATGCGGCGATGATGCCGGCCATCAGCAGTGCAGGCAGCGCGCCGCCGAGGAACATGTCCTCGATGCTGACGCGCGCGACGATAGCGTAGAGGATCAAAGGCAGCGCCGGCATCAGCAGCACTCCAGGAAGCCCTGCCCCGGTCACGAGACCGAGCGCGCGCTTGGAAGCATACCCCGCACTGGTGAGCAAGGGCATCACCAGCCCCCCCAGCGCGAGGATGGTGACCCCCGATGCGCCGGTGAAGCAGGTGAAGAACGTGCAGGCGAGCACCGTCACGATCGCGGCCCCGCCGCGCATGCGGCCGACGAGCGCGTCGAATACGTCGACCAGGCGGCGCGGCGCCCCGCTTTCGGCGAGCAGGTAACCGGCCAGCGTGAACATGGGTATCGCCGGCAGCGACGGGTTGATCACTAGGCTGTAATGGTTGACCGCCAGCGCGGCAGCCGGCACTCCCTGTGCGAGCAGCAGGAACAGCGCCGTGCCGCCCAGCACGGCGAAGATCGGTGCGCCGAGCAAGGCCCCGGCCCCGAGCACCGCAAGCGCCGGATAGAGCTCCGCCGCAGGGTCGATGTGGGCGCCGCGCTGCGCGGCGAGCACCAGCGCGGCGAGCGCGGCGGCAGCGAGCCGCCCCGCGGTTCCCGGCGCAGCGTGCCAGGCAAGGCGCACGGCGATCAGCGCGAACCCCAGGGGCAACGGAAGCTCGGCGAGCCACTGCGGGATGCCGTAGGTGAGCGTGTTACCGGCGCCGCGTTCAATGGCCACAAAGTCGGCGGCGGCAAGCGCGAGCAGCCCCGCGACGACACACGCGATCAGGCCGGCGGCAAAGCGCGCCGCGTCGGCCGCACGCCCGGAGAGCATGTTGCCGGTGGCGAGCGACAGCAGGCGCTGCTCGCGTGCGGCGACGGCGGCGCCGAGCATGCCGAGCGCGAGCGTCAGGTGCTGCACAAGCGCGGCAACGCCTTCGATCCCGACGTTGAGCGTCGCGCGCAGCGCCAGCTCCGCCAGCGGCAGCGCCACGGTGAGGGCGAATACCACGGCGAGCGCGGCGTTTTCGATCGCGACTAGCGCGTGCGCTGGCTTGAGGGACACGGGTTGCATGACGGGTTCCATGGTCGTAGCGGGGTTCATTTCTTGGCGCTCCTGTAATCGGCAAGGATCGCGCGCACGTGGTCGAAGGTTTCGGCGGGCACCATCGCGCCGCGCACCTGCGGCCAGGATTTCTCGGCGACCGCGCGCCATGCCTGCTCGAGCCCCGGCGTGAGAGGCTTCACGTGCAAGCCGCGCGCCTGCATGGCTCGAATCGACTCCTCGTCCTGCTCCTCGCGGTGCGCGCGCAATGTGGCGGTCGCCTTCCGCGACGCCTCGAGCAGCGCCGCCCTCGCCTTCGGCGACATCGCGTCGAAAGTCTGGCGCCGCATCACCGTAGCGCCGACGATCGGCACCCAGTTCACGCGCAGCATGTAGCGGGTTACGCGGTCGAACTGGCCGATCAACGCCCAGAGTGGCGCGACCGGCACCGTGTCGACCATCCCGGTTTCGAGCGCCGGCAGGATGTCCGCAAGCGGAATCGCCACCGGATGGAAGCCGTTCGACTTCATCACGCTCGCCTGCACGATGTCGCCCGACCAAGCGAAGATGCGCCCTCGTTTGTATTGCTCGGGCGTGGCAATGTCTTCCTTGGTGAAGAACTGCACCCAGCCGCCCTCGCCCCAGATGAGCACGACGAAACCCTTCGCGGCGAGTTTCGCTTCCAGCTCGGGCCGCAGCTTCTCGCGCACGTAGTCGAGCTCCTCCCAGGACCGAAACATCATCGGCATGAACTGCAGCGCCGCCGCCGAGCGATCAATCTCGCTCAGGCCCACGACGGTCAGCATCGAAGCGTCGAGCTGGCCGACACGCATGCGGCGTACGGTGTCGGCCTCGGTGCCCTGGATGCTGTTGGGATAGATGATGAATCGCCCCTTGCCGTCACTCGCGCGGCGATACGCTTCGCCCATCTCCTGCAGCACCCGGTGGTAAATCGAACCCGTGGGCGCGATCGTCGCGACCTTGACGACGGCGGGTCCGGCCAGCGCCTGCCCGGAAAAGAGGAGCGTGAGGACGGCGATGCCGCGGGTCAGACGGGCAATGGATTGATTGAATGTCTTGTCCATGACGGTCACTCCGGAAAAAGCTCGTCGGCGCGCGCGAGAAGCCAGCGTGCGCGGCGCTGCATGACGAGGTTGGCGAGCTTCCATTCAGGGCGCGCAGCGGGGTCGACCCGCAGCGCCTTGACGAGCATCGCGTGGAATTCGCGCCGCTCGCCGCGCGGCGCCGAGACCGACTCGGCGAGCGACACGTAGGGCGCGGCCTGCTCGCCGTCCGAGAGCTCGACGGCGTGCGCGAAATGGGCGCGCGCACGGCGCTCGGCGTCCCGGGCCGCGTCCGGTCGGCTCATTTCGTAGCCGATCAGGAAGGTCTGCAAAGTGCCGTGGTCCCAGTCCGGATCGAGCTCCGCGGCGCGCGCAACGAGCGCACTGACAGCAGGCAGGCCGGCAAGCAGCGCCGGGCTGTCCTTGCCGAGCGAGATCGCTGCCGCCCAGGACGCCGCGGTCCAGTAAAGCAGCGGCACGTCCGCGACGGTGGTCGCGGCGAGCGTGCCTTTCGGGTCGGCGAACAGCCGCCGCTGCGCGTCCGCTTCCGCGAGCCCGAGACCACGCAGGCCGTAACCGCGCGCCCGAAGGTAAAACCGCCGCGCGCGGGCGCGCATGGCGTAGGCCGCGGCGACGTCGCGCGCCTCCAGCTCGTCGGCCGGCATTTGCACATAGACGTAGGCGTACTGCGTAAAGCCCCGCGTCGCGGCGAGCAGCAGGCCGCGATGCTCGGGGACAGTCTCCAGCAGCGACTCTATGGTCTTGAGGCCGAACGGGATGGCGGCGCCGACAAACTCGATGTCGTCGTCCGCAGCGTAGACGTCGCCCCCTTGCACCAGTGCGTCCCCGATCGAGTTCGCGGCGTACTGCCGAACCGAGCAGCCGGATGCCATGGCGATCAGACACAGCGCCGCAATGACGGCACGCCATGGCCCGGCGCGGTGCAGTTGCTGTTTCGTGGTTTTCATCTGATCAATCTCCCGACAATTCTTCGGTTGACCATATCCGCCGCATCGACCGTGCCAGCTTCTCAACTCATTGGTTTATTGGAATAAGCGCCCATCCAGCGCCAGCGTAGAGTCACGTTCACCAACATTCATTGACGGTCGAACTGCATTGATTGCATGCCCTCAGCCAGGTCGAGCTGGCGCAACTCGAGCGCGCGCCACACGGCTGCGCGCGCGGTGTGAACTTCGAATTTGCGGTAGATGTTCTTGGCGTGGCTTGCCACCGTGTGCAAGGACACGCCGAGTTCGTCGCCGATGCGCGAATAGGTATGCCCCCGCGCAAGCAGCCGCAGCACGTCGACTTCGCGGGCGGTCAGGTAGTTGGCCTTGTCCATGATGTTTTCGCCTCTATTCAATTGCGACTGACAGGTTGAACTTCCGGTAGCTGT
>Ga0315540_10000215_pt1 | contig 31761 bp, 25 predicted proteins | sample SalMarSW160110MG_FD_203677 | JGI IMG/M metagenome (GOLD analysis project Ga0315540, IMG submission 203677) | Salt marsh sediment microbial communities from the Plum Island Ecosystem LTER, Massachusetts, United States - Salt Marsh Sediment SW1601-10 ...
TGCTCCTGGGTGTAGGCCTTGGTTGTGTCATAAGCTTCCTTGGCCTCTTTTTTGACATCTTCCTTGGATACGGTTGCGGTCTTGCTCTCGCTTTGGTCCTTCTCGCCGCAACCCGGCAAGGCCCCCAGGGCCAGCAGCAGCGTTATTACCAGTAACCCCCTTACGAACATTACACTTCTCATTTGAAAACCTCCATTTCCGGGTTGTCGTTGAAGGAAAACGCTTATCCTCCACACTCTGTCGAAAATCGCGTAACCTACGACTGGCTAGAAATCCAACCCTCCATATCTCTCAAGGGAGAGCTATTCCTTCTCAGACCCGCCAACATCTCTCTTTTCCAACTCCAGGATCTTTTCCTTCAATTTACTGATCTCTTTGTTCATACGCCTTCCCTGAAGGGATTTCTTCGCCAGCTTTGGTAAGGCCAAAACCGCCACAATTGCTCCGCCAATGAGAGAGGAATAAAAAATCAAGGCTGTAATAGATAGCTGCAACTTCCAGGTAAAAAACTTGAAATCCAAAGGCACACTGTTTTGTATGGCAGTGATGATAATCACTAGCAAAAGCAAAAAGGTGATAATTAACGAAAGGTACATGATTGACCTCCTTTAGATCCGTCCCTTCTGCCATCCAAAAAAATCAAACGTTACATTATTATATCCAAACTTCGTGCCAGACCGGGTAAATACGGCTTTATTTGATCTACCATATTGATTTATCGATGAATATTCAAACTCGAAAGGTTGATCGAGAAGGGCCGGCTTGACGCAAAATAGTGGCCATATATGGCAACTGGTCAAATATGACCACGACCTGGCATATTTTAGATAGCGCTCATCCGGAAAGGAGATAGTTTCGGCAAGGTCAAGGAAGATGAGGATTTTAACCAGAGGAATACATTGAAGTATTTCGAGGATTGAAATCCGAATCTGACGCGGAGACCACAGCCAGATCAGCCAGGAATTCGAAAACGTCCATGCCTTGGAGATCAGCTGGTTCCCTGCCTCGGACATATTGCGTGACCCACGCGAGGTCTGAATCACTCTCCAGTGAAAAGGGTCCTTTCTTAATACACTGTTCGTATGGTGCAGATAGAACGGGTGTGTTATGATCGCGATGTTTAGAGTGGTAGAGCAAGGGTGGACGAAAGAAGAGGCGATTCAAGAAACGGTGAACGGGGCATATGGATTCCATTGGCTATGGTTTCGAATCGTTGGATACGTGAAGCATGCAGACGTTGAAAGAATACGGAAACAAGTGGAAAAGTAAACTCCTTTTACAATGTGCGTTACGGCATACTGAATCCATTCGTTGATTCCTTTCACGCCAATCTTGTCTACTCGTTCCTATCGGACTGGGCGCCTCATTAAGCAGAGAAACGACCCTTTTGGGCAAAGAACAGTAGAAAGGATTTGATTATGGCAAAGGAGACATGTTAAAAACTGAGGACGAGACGTGCGCCCGGGAGAATTGATGTGAAAAGGGGTGGGCGAAATAACTGGAAAAATCGCATAACTGCCTCAGAAATTTGCATCAAGACTGCGCACATGCTAACATATAATGTTTCGGCGATGACCTCTCGAAGGGAACTATTATGGCCGGCATAGAGATTATTACTGTGGAAGGAGGATCGGAATTAAGGGCTTTTATTGACCTGCCATGGAGGATTTATGCTGAGTACTCCAACTGGGTCCCCCCCCTTAAGAAGGAGGTCCGCCGGATGCTGCACCCCCGAAGGCACCCTTTCTGGGAGTTTTCCGAGCGCAGCCTCTTTCTGGCTCGACGGGGTTCGGAGACGGTGGGAAGGATCGCGGGCATCATAGATCGTCATTATAACCAGTTCCACGACGAAAAGATGGGTATTTGGGGATTCTTCGAATGCGCTGACGATCCGGAGGCCGCGGCAGCCCTCTTCTCTTCCGTGGAGAGGTGGGCTCTTCAGAAAGGGATGACCTTCATGAGAGGCCCGCTCAACCCGTCCACCAATTACGAGGTGGGGTTGCTCATTGAGGGATTCAATTATTTGCCTACCTTGATGATGCCCTACAACCCGCCGTACTACCCGGGGTTGGTAGAATCGTGCGGTTTCACCAAAGAGAAGGACCTGTTGGCCTTCCTGATAGAGGACGGTTACCGGCTTCCCGAGTGGATGGATCGTCTTGCTGAAAGGATCACCCAAAAAAGAGGTGTTCACATCAGACTCTCTCGTCCAAAAGATGCGGACGCTGAGTTTGCTCTGATCAGGGAGATATATAATGTCGCCTGGTCTGGTAACTGGGGTTTCGTCCCCCTGAGCGATAATGAGATGCGGGACATTCAAAAGAACGTAATGGAATTCGCGGATCCGGACATGGTTTTCTTCATCTACTATGAGGATGAACCCGCAGCGTTCTGCGTGATCTTCCCTGACATTAACCCATTGCTCAAGCGTCTCAACGGGCGGATCGGTCTGATGGGTTTGCTAAAGTTCCTCTTGTATCGGAGGGAGATCAACGGATTGCGGTTGTTGATGTTCGGGATCAAGGAGAAGTACCGACAACTGGGACTGCCCATGTTGGCCTTCCACCACATCTATGAGGTTGTGAGGAAAAGAGCGAAGTATCATTATCTGGAGTTGGGCTGGACCCTGGAGGACAACGAGTCGATCAACTCATTGATAGAGGAATCTGGCGCAAAAAAATACAAGAAATACCGTATATTCAGAAAGTCCTTATAATTTTCCCCCGGATTACCCGAATGCGTCCAGGGTAAAATGGGAAATACCGAATGAATAGGGAAATAACCGAACGATTATATCGAGGGCGTCTCATCGAGGTGATGAGATGGCTGGCGGGGGTTGTGACCGGGTGCGTCCATCGAACGCCCAGGCTCTGCGCTCCGATGCAACCCGATGGCTGGAGTGCTCAGACCATCGACATTGTGTGCCGTTTTGCCCCCGATGCCGACCTGGATCCCGCCACCGGAACGCCCGTGGGGGACGAGGGATATTACCTCTATATCCTGAACGAAGCTGCCAATTGGGACTACAGCAGTACGACGTCGTTTCTCTTCTCACTTTGGCAGCGTCCATGGGCGCATAGTTGGCTCATGCTGGAAAGTCCCCAGGATCGTCTGGAATTCGGCCACACCGGCGACCTCGGGGTGGAGAAGCCGCGTTACCATGTGGGCGTGCTTCAGAGGGTTCGGCAAGGGGATCCCAATCCTATCGCTTATTTCTGGCAGACGATGTCCGATGGCCTATTCCAGACCGGCAAGCCCAATCGCCCCCCCACGTTCGTCTGGCGAATGCCGATCACCAAGCGACGGTATCAACTGATCTATGAATACGTGATGCACCGCAAGTATGACCAATTCGGCGCGAGGAGCAATAACTGCACCGATATGGTAATAGAAACAGCGGCGCTCGCTGGCATCAACCTGGTCCATCGCATTCGCCTCACCTGGCCGCCGGAAACAAAGGTTTTCGGTCGGATGCGGCGTGTTTGGACGGATCCCCAATACCGCATACTGGAGTTCAGCGCGTGCGACGCTCTGGAGGTGGATCTGCGCCAGCTTGCCCGATCAGGAATCGGGAGTGATGTCACCGAGTGGTACCTAGATTTGGAACACTGACGATCGCGCTGATACGTGGCCGTATCGGGTGGGATTGATCCCATTGGCGAATTGCTATAAAATTGCTCGTAAGGTGAATGTATGACGTTGATGCAGAGGTCTGACATAGTAGCTGAGCATCGGGTTCCCATCATTGCTTTCGTCTGGCGGCCTGAGGAAATGGTCCCGCCGGTGACGCAAATGGCTCATCGAACAGGGAGCAGGGCCATCTTCGATTTTTCCATGATGGGGGCGGAAGGGTTGCGTTCTTTCTTACGAAAGGCTGACCCTGCCGGCCAAGTCAGCGATATCAAGATTTCCGCCTCTGCCTTGATGGATCCCTCTCTGGAACGGCTCCTGGAAGAAACCAAGGCCCAGAACATATGGATGGAATCCCACCCCTTGTTTTCCCGTAGCGATCTTTCCAACTATCTACGAAGATTGAGGGAATTGTCGGAAAACTACCGTTGCTTTCCAATCATCGGTGACATTGATCTCCTGGCAGCGATTTTGAAGGATAGCTCGGGGATCGAGCGCATTGTCCTGAAAGGATGCGAGGCCTCTGGATTCGTGAGCGGTGAGACGACCATGGCTCTCTATTCGATGGTAAAGGAAATGCTCCGCACGCCCTCAAAGCCTCTTGACATCCTCATCTGGGGAGGCGTCTCCACCCCTGAGGCGGCAGCGGCGTTCCTGTCGACCGAGGCCACCGGGATTGTTTTCGAGAGCGTCCATTGGCTGACAGATCTGGTTGCCATTGATGATGTTCAGCGCCAGCGGCTCTCCAAACTTCGCCTGGATTCTACCGATTTGGTCGGCCTGGACCTGCAGGTTCCCTGTCGCCTTTTTAACAAGGGAAACTCGCTTGCGTTCAAGGAGATCAAGACCTTCGAAGACTCACTGTACGGAGCAGAGATCAACGAGGAAAGCCGCCGCTCCTTCGCAAGCCAAGTACAGGCAAGGGCCCTCCACCCTCTGGAGAGCCATTTCAGCCAGGACGAGGTCATCCCTCTGGGTGTGGAGACCGCCTTTGCTCGGTCGTTCGTTGAGCATTTTGGGACCGGAACCGAGGATGCCGTGAAAGCCTTCATGGACGAAATTCGTAACGTATGCCACCTGGCGGAGGCAAAAAAGGATTCCTTTCTGGACAGCCCTGTAGCCAGAGAGATGGGAACCCTTTACCCCTTTATCCAAGGCGCCATGTCCTGGATCACGGATGTCCCGGAGTTTGCCTCAAGAGTCGCCGATGCCGGAGGATTGCCCACCATCGCCCTTGGTCTGATGGACGACGAGGCTCTTGAACAGAGGCTGGGACGCCTGCCGGAGATCATGGGTGGGCGGCCTTATGCAGTGAATGTCGTTTCTTTGGTAGAAAACCCTTTCAGGGAGACGCATCTGGCCTGGATAAGGAAACAGAGACCCCGTTTTGTCGTGATCGCTGGTGGTGATCTCTCCCCCTTAAGAGAATTGACCGAATGCGGCATAGGAGTCATGTATATCGCTCCTGATGAGGCCCTGTTGAGGCTCGCCCTGGAAGCCGGCGTCCGGTACGTGGTCTGCGAGGGATATGAGGCGGGTGGCCACGTGGGGCAGCATAGCACGCTCACCCTTGCTCAAATGCTGTTGGATCTCAAGCGGCGCAAGCCATCCCTGTTCCAAAACTGCCGCATGATCCTTGCAGGGGGAATTTTTAATCGGGAGACCGCATTCTTAGCCGCCATGCTGGGCGCGGACGCCATCCAGATGGGCACCGCCTACCTGGCCACCCGGGAGATCGTTGAAACGGGCGCCTTGACAGAGCTCTATCAGCGGATGGTTCTGGAATCGCCTCCGGGGGGAACGGCCGTTTCGGGCCAGGACACCGGGCTCCGGGTGCGATCTTTGAGGACCCCCAGAGTGGCAGCTATTTTATCCCTGGAGAGGGAGTTTGCAGCGGGTCACCAGGACGAGGCCTCTTTCCGGACCAGAATGGAGGAGATGGCTGCGGGGAGCCTCTTCACTGCGGCCCGAGGCATGGACAGTCCCAACGGAGCGCCTCTGGATGAGCGGGGCTGTCTGGAACACGGACAATTCATGAGTGGGGCCTGCGCCGGCCTCATCCGTGAGGTCCAAAAGCTGCAGTCCTTTCACCGTGAGCTGGCCGAAGGTCCTCTCTTGCTGCATCAGCCCGTTGTGGGGTCGATCGAGAAAACCCCGGAGACTCCATCCGCCGGGGTCGGCCGTGAACTGAAGCGAGTCGCTCCCCACAGAGACGATCGTGAAAGGATTGCCATCACCGGGATGAGCATTGTCAATGCCCTGGGGAAGAGTCCGGAGGAGGTCTGGGCTGCAAGCCTGGCCATGAAGAGCGGGATTACCCTGGTTCCACCTTCCCGGTGGGATCACGAGCGTTTTTATGATCCCCGGCCGTACGTCCCTGACAAGACCTACTGCAAGGTGGGCGCCTTCCTAGATTTTCATGTCTCCCGCGATGAACTCGGGATTCCTCCCCATGATTTCCGGACCATGACCGAGGCCACAAGGATCACCATGTGGCTGGCGGACAGGGCCATCCGGGCATCCGGCATCCTGGATTCGGACATCCCGCGCGAACGAATCGGGGTCCTCATCTCTCAGAACTCGGGAGAGGCGGCGGGAACCCTTACCAGTATCATCATCCGTGCGTACGTTCACGACATCCTCGCCGCCATCAAGAAGGCCGTTCATCTCACGCCGGATCAGGAGAGTGCCATCGAACAGGAGGTGAAGTCCGGACGCATGGCCCCGGATGACACCACACTCCTGGGCAGACTCAACTGCGCAGCGGCCGGCTTCGTTTGCAACCGGTATGGGTTCATTGGACCCAGCCATTCCGTCTCTGCAGCCTGCGCGACCTCGCTGGTCGCACTTCACAGCGCCATCCAGATGATCCGAAACGGCATCATCGATGCAGCCATCGTCGGAGGGGGCGAGGATAATCTCACACACCTGCATTTTCTGGAATTCTCCGCCCTGGGCGCACTGTACGGGCCGTCCGGACAGGATAGACCCGCTCACGAGACCTCCCGCCCCTTCGATGCTGAAAGAGACGGAATGGTCCTCGGCGAAGGCGGAGGAATGATCGTTATCGAGCGGGAAAGCTTGGCCCGCGCAAGAGGGGCCCCTGTCCACGCCTTCGTGACCGGCATGGGAGCGAGCAACAACCATCTGGGCATGGTGGAGTCCTCCAGTGTCACCCAAGAGATGGCCATCCGCGCCTCTTTCCGAGGGATACCCTATGGGCCCGATGCAGTGGACCTGGTGGAATGCCATGCCACGAGCACCCGGCAGGGAGACGTGGAAGAGGTCCGTGCCTTGAAGGCCGTCTTCAATCCCTCCAAGCGCACCGTGATCACCTCATTCAAATCCCAGATCGGACACACTCTGGGCGCCTCGGGAATGAACAGCCTCATTCGAGGGATCAAGGCCATGAAGGCGGAGGTTTTTCCTCCCACCCTCAATTATATGCATCCGGACCCGGAAATCGACCTGGAAGGATCGGGTCTCCTCATCACCCCGGAGCCGATTGATTGGAAGGGCAGGGACAACCAGCCAAGAAGGCTTCAGGTCAACGCCTTCGGGTTTGGAGGTTCCAACTACGTTGTGCAGGTCGAGCAGGCCATGGATGAAGTGGGTACGATCCTGGTCTCACCGGGCGGAGAACCCGATCGCGATCGAGAGAAGAGGGGTGGCTCTCCCACGCTCCGGGGCCTCTCTTTCTTCCGGACTGAGATTGACGGCCGTAACTGCCGGATGGCCGTCGTGGCGCAATCTGAAGAGGAGGCGCTCACGGTCATCGAGAGGTCGGCCTCCCCTGCCGAATCCGGAATCGTTTCACCCAAGGCATTGAGGTCCTTGGCGCAGCAGGGAATTTTCATGAGCCGCGAGGATGTGCCGGCCCTACCGCTCGCCTTCGTATTTCCCGGACAGGGGTCACAGTATGGAGGAATGGGACGGGAGCTCTACGAGTCCTTTCCCGTCATCAGGGAGTGGATGGATCGGACTGCAGCTGCAGCGGACTTCGACCTCCTTCACTTATTGTTCCACGATCGAGAGGAGAACCTTCAGAAGACCCGGTGGCAGCAGCCCGCCATGTTCGCCATGGAACACGCCATGGCCCGATACCTCATGGCCCTTGGCATCCACCCTGTGGCCATGGCCGGCCATAGTTTGGGCGAGCTGACGGCCTTGTGCCTGGCCGGCGTCTATTCCCCGGAGGACGGGTTTCGAATCGTGAACAAGCGGGCACTCTGCATGGACAAGGCCGCTGCCATGCACGTGGACCCCGGCGTCATGGCGGCCGTGGACGCCCCCCTGGATCTGCTGAAAGAGATGATCCAGGGGCGGGACGATGTCCACATCGGAAATATCAATTCACCGAACCAGATCGTCCTGAGCGGCAACACCGAGGCGGTCAAGGCTCTGTGCAAAAGATTAAAGGACATGGGCCACCGGACCACCCTCTTGCGGGTCAGCATGGCGTTCCACTCCCCTATCATGAAGGTCATCCATGATGAACTCGAAACGTACGTTGCCTCCATTCCATTTCATTCCCCGCAGATTCCCGTCATCTCCAACACGACCATGGCATCGTATCCGTCCGATCCCGATGAGATCAGGCAAATCCTGATGGCCCACCTGGAATCTACCGTCCATTGGATGAACAATGTCCAGACCCTTTGGAATGACTACGGAGTTCGGTTCTTCGTGGAGGTGGGCCCCGGCGAAACATTAAGCAATCTCATCGCAGACACGCTGCCTGAACCGGCATGCATCCAGACATGCCTTCCCGCCGCAGAGGGCCTGACCTGCAAGACCGCTCTTGCTCAGCTCTTCGTTCACGGTCATCTGAAGGTTGAAGGAGAACCGAGGTTTGTTTCCCTCTCTGCATTCGGAAAAACTCCCGAATCTCCCCGAACCGCTTTAGCACCCGCGTTACGAACGTCGGAACTTGGGCTCCCGGTGGAGAGGATCATTCAAAGGGAAATCAACCGATTCGTGATAGAGACCTTCGGCCGCTTCCTTAAGCCCAACATCCTGGAAGCCATCCACCAAGAGCTTGACCCAACATTCCAAGAAGGCGATCTATCATCCGTTATCAAATCCATGCTTGTGGGTTCCGGACCTCCCGAGGGCCGGAAGCAGGTCTCTGCCGGGAAACCGGCATCCCCGCCTCTCGATTCCACCCCTTCCATTCCGGGACAGGCCTCAGCTGCCCTCGTTGAGGCGCATGAGGGCCAAGATCTTATGGAGAGGCTTATTCGAATCATCATGGATGCTACAGGATTCAATAGGGACGAGATCCAACCCGATATGGACCTCAGAAGGGATCTCTCCATCCGATCCAGCCGTCTCCCCATCATCATGGATGCTGCGGAACGCCAATTCGGGATCACTATTGAATTGGAGGATTTCATAGGCGTCCGTACCGTGAAGGACATCGCCCAGAGGATCTCCAAGGTTATCGCCAGGCAGGGAGGTACCAGCCTGCAGCCGGCCACCATGGCTGTTGACCCCGACCCGGTGCGGGATGAAATCCTGAAGTCTTCAGAGGATGAGGCGAGCTTAAAGCGGCTCGTATTCAACCACGCGAAGGTGGAGTTGGCGGCCTCAATTCCGATGGAATTGAGCTTAGGCGAGTCAGTGCTCCTTCTCTCGCCTGAAAGGGATGACGGGATTGCCGGAAGGGCAGGAGACATCCTCCGGCTGGATTACGGGGTTGACACGTTTCCAATGCCATTCATGCAAGGGAACTTTGGTCCGGGCGAAGAGGGCCACGACATTCGAACCGATGAAGGGGCCTCCAGGGCTGTAGATAGAATAGCGGGCCTGTCGTCCCTTTCTGGGATGGTCATAACCCTCAGTCAAGGCGGGTCGGGAAGGTTAAGAAGCATGGCGGATGTTTCGCGGCTTCTTAGGGGACTCTTTCTCCTCCTGAAGGCATTTCTTCAATCGCCGGCTAAGAAATTCGTGGTGATGGTCCATTCCAGGGAGGATACCGAAGCTCCCGTTCGGCTGGTGGCGGAAGGGATGCTCGGACTTTTTCTGAGCGCAGCGCAGGAACACCCATCGGTCCAGTTTCGCACATTGGAAATCGGCAGGGATACCGACCTTCGCGCTGCGCTGCACGGTGCTCTGGACAGAGGATGCACCGTGGTGGAGATCATTCATCGTGATGGAAGGGTCTTCACTTCGGAGGGGCACTTAGCCCCCTCGGTCTTCGGGGATTCGTCAAGTCTGAATCTGAGCCCTGGAGACGTTGTCGTCATGTCCGGGGGCGCAACCGGGATCAGCGCCCACCTGGCCCGCTGCCTTGTGCCTTTCATGCCCCGCCTGGTCTTTCTGGGGAGGACCCGTCTCGATCCAGACATCCATCCCGCAAAGCCGCGCCCCGAACATTCGTCTTCTGAGGCGTTCACTTTCGACCACAGGGAATCGGAGATCGCTCGGACCCTGGCGGATTTACACTCCTCAGGGATCGAGGCAACGTACCATGCCTGCGATGTGACTGACGCCGAGGCGGTTCGCGCGATCATGGGCGAGGTGGCAAGCCGTTATGGCAAGATCGACGGGATTATTCACGGCGCCGGAATCCTCAGGGACGGTCCCTTAAGCCAAATGACCCCGGGTGATTTCTCCATGGTCACGGACGTCAAATTCCTCGGGGCTTGGAATCTATTCTCGGCTGCGGAAGAGGCCGGTTTGAGGTTTTTCGTGGGCCTCTCCTCGGCGGCCGCGATCCAGGGGAATCCCGGCCAGGCCAACTACGCTGCAGCCAACCGGATGATGTCTGCGTTACTCAGAACCCTGCGTCGGAAAAACGGCGCTATCCGATTCAAGGCTTTGATGCTTCCCCCTGTCGAGGGAGCGGGCATGGCCGAGGATCCAGAGGTCCGGGAACTGATGAAGCGGAAGGGCGCGGCGTACATCCATGTTAATGAGCTTGCGGGGTTGTTCTGCCGGGAACTGTTTGTAGCCCCGGCCGAAGACGATTGGGTGATGTTTATGAGGAGACTGCCATCCGTGAGGACGTCACTGCTCAATGATACAATCCGTCCTTCGCCCAGTGGAGAACTGGATGGAGGCACCGTGTTCTTGAGCCCCGAGGACTTCCCCATGATAGAAAGGATCTCTTGCCTAGACATCCGCCGGGAAGAACTGGAGGCGTTCAGATCTTTCTCCCTGGCGAAGGATTTTTGGATCGCTGATCACAGACCCTTCAAGTTTGTCAAGCATCCTCTGGTCTCAGCCGCCATGGTTCTGGAGACATTCATGGAAGCCGGCCGGATCCTGTATCCCCACCTGCAGGTGCGAGGAGTTCGCCAGGTGCGGCTCATGGACATGATCCAATGTCCTCCAGGGGTTTCACGGCCTTCCAGGATCTCCTGCCGCCGGACCGGCAACGGCCTTCGGGAGGTATTGTGCGAGGTCTGGCTCGCAACACAGGAGATCTCCCCCGCCGGGAGATTGACCGACCGCTTCATCCCGCACTGCAAGGGCCAAGTGATCCTCGATGGGGGGGATGGGGGGGAAGGATATCTCGGGGAGGGCCTTCCGGGCTTTCCTGTCCGGCTGGACGAACTGCGGACGAAGCCCCTGGATCACAAAAAGGTGCTTAAATGGTACAAAGACCGCAGCGGCCTCAAAGGCAGGTATCGCGTGATGGAGTTCCTTGACGGTGCAGGTACAGGGGTGGTACGGGGACGAACCACCTGCCGGGAGACAAGTGATTTCGCAAATCTGCGGAACGCCCGGTACCAATACTCTCCCTACCTTTTCGAGGCCCTTTTGCAGTTGGGCGGCTTCTACATCGCTGCCATGGACCCATCGGAGCGACGATCGATCATTCCCATGGAGATCGGGGAGATGAGGTTTTTGCGAAAGTGCCGGGCAGGGGAACAGATAACCCTGGAGGCCCGCGTGCGGGCGCAGGATGACGAAGGCCTCGCCTGGGACGCCAGAGGGATTGACGATCAAGGCCGCGCCATCATGCAGATTCATGGGTTGCGGATGCACTGGATTTCGGATTGAGCCTTCAGGGCTCGGAAAGAACGCAGATCGGGAGAGATAGGGGTAGAGGTGGCAAAGAATTGCCAAGGATTAACCGTTCATGCCGTGAGTTTCGTTCATGGAAGGGGACCCGTCTTCTATGCATCCATGCCATGTGCCAACGAAACCCTCAAGCCCCGCCTCGTCTCCACCCTGTGGGATTACCTTGTGGCTATGGAAAGTCCTCTCGGGAAGCGCTGTCAATCCTCCAACAGAGCTGCTTTCCCAATTCAGGTAGTCTGCGGCCCGCTTGGAAGGCCCCATCTCCTGTTGGGAGAATATGGGGGTCCTGCCATCTCCTTCAGCGAGGGTGGAGGAAAAGTCTGGGCCGCTCTCTGTGGAGATGAGTCTGATATCGGCATCGATGTGGCAGGTGCCGATGAATTCCAAAAAGAATACCCCTTTCACCGGGTCTTCCATCCACAAGAGCTTCAACATGCCTTGAGGTTGGCGGGCGGAGATTTAGGAAAGGCATCGGCCCTGCTCTGGTCTGTCAAGGAAGCAGTTGTCAAGGCCCTGGGATGTGCATTCCACCTCGTGGATCCTTGGCAAATCAACGTCTGTCCATCTGCAGGGAGGGCGACAGGCGGGGACGGCGGGCATACCTTTCCGGTGGGTTTATCAGGGAAGGCCCTGGAGCGGTTTCCCATAGCTGCCGGCCGGTCGCTATGGGTGGTTTCGCTTCCTCAGAAAAAGATGTGGCTTTCCATCGCCCTTTTGAACCGGAGACCGGCAGGCCATGAGTAGCCTTACCTGCAATTGCGTGCCGCGGTTAGACGGAGTGCCGGCGGCAGAACTTGGATGGCTTTTCCCAGAGCCTTCTATCACCGCCCCCCTTCTTTCTTTGTTGCAAGAATCGGGTATTGACGGTTTTAACCTGCGGAGCATCGTGGTTTTAAAAGATGATGCCCCTATTCTCTTATTGCCGTTGTTTGAAACCCGTTTTGATTTGTCCACTTTTGTGGAGGGGTGGATCAAGAAATCGCTGAAAGTGGCAGGCCGTCTCATCCCCTCGCTTTTTCGACCCCGAGTTTTAAGCGTGGGGTTGTTGGTAGGGGAATGGAGTGAAATCGGGATTGATCCTCAAATTGATGCGGGCACCCTCGATGCGGCATGCAAAATGGCCTTTGGCGCCTTGCAAACGCTCGCGGCCGAACTTAAAAGCAACATCGTGGCGCTTTACAACTTTAATCATTACGGCAAACTCCCCGAGGAAGTCTTCAAAAAATTCAACCGGGTGCAATGTCAGTCCTGCGCCCAACTGCAAATCAATTTTAGCAGCCTGGAGGAATTCTTAGCCGGCCTTTCAAGGGCCGCGAGAAAAGACCTGCGCCGCAAAATGCGCGCCTCCCACGAAGTCAGAGTGATTCGAAGCCGCAATATTTCTCCTTTTTTGGACAGGATCTACAAGCTTTATCTGGAAACAGTGGCGCGGAGCCCCTTGGCCTTTGGCGCGCACAACCGTTTGTTTTTTGAAAAAATCTGTGAGAAAATCCCAGACGCCGAATACACGCTCTATTTTGTGCAGGAAGAACTTGCCGCTTTCAACCTTCTTGTCGTAAAACAACAAGGGATGGTGGACAAATATTTCTGCATGGATTACGAGCTCGGCCGCAAGTACAACCTTTATGTCTTGTCCTGGCTCCAAAATGTCCGCACCTGCGTGGAACGAAGAATTCCTCTTTATCAGGCGGGCCAGGGCGCGGAGAAAACCAAAGCGCATCTGGGTGCGACGTTTATCCCGAGCTTTATTTTATTCAAACACCGCCAGCCGGTGGTTGATCGCCTTCTTGTCGGGCAGCCGGCGGTGATCGAGAAGATCCTAAACCACCTTAGGTTCTGGCCTAAGGCCGACAGAGGAGCACATCCTTGTTCGCCGCCGTGATCCGGTCGCGCAGGTGAATGAACTCAGGCGGGACGAGCGTCTTCACCACCTGGAGAAGGCCTGACGTAACGACTTTCAATACCGTTGCCCCATAAAGGCAAAATAGAGATTCATGACCAAAGAAACAGAATACGCAATCGAAGTCGACAAATTGACGAAGCGTTACGGGGAGTTACTGGCAGTCAACGACATATCGTTCACCGTCAGGAAAGGCGAGGTGTTCGCCTTCCTGGGCCCGAACGGCGCCGGCAAGACCACTACCGTCGAGATCATCGATACAATCCGCACGCCCACGTCTGGGAGAGTGACCCTTCTTGGAATGGACGTCACAAAGAAGAAGCACGACATCGTCCCCCGCATCGGCGTGCTCCCGCAAGGGTTCAGCTCGTTCGACAGGATAACGGTCAGAGAGACCCTGCAATACTTCTCGCGGCTTTTCTGCTCCATGAACACCGATATCGACGGGCTGATAGCGCTCGTGAACCTCAAGGACAAGACAAAAGAGCAGTACAAGAACCTCTCCGGGGGCTTGAAGCAGCGCCTCGGAATCGCGATTGCGCTCGTGAACGACCCCGAGGTCGTGTTCCTCGACGAACCGACGACAGGGCTCGACCCGCGCGCAAGGCGCGAGGTGTGGGATGTCCTGCTGGGGTTGAAGAAAAAGGGAAAGACGGTGCTTCTCACCACGCACTACATGGAGGAAGCGGAGCTTCTTGCAGACACGGTCGCGATCATCGCGAAGGGGAAGATCACCGCGATGGGCTCTCCCGGGGAGCTCATCGAAAACAATGCGAATTACCTGACCCTCACGCTGCAGTCCGTCGATGAAAAACCCTTTGCAATCGTCCGGAAGATGGGCTTCGAGCCGGTCCATGACAACCACAAAAACATCAGGGTCAGGGTGGAGCACACGGACGACGTCCAGAATATACTGAACGCCATCAAGGACGCCGGAGCGTCGTTCGTCAGCCTGGACGTTCGCAAGCCCAACCTCGAAGAGGTCTTCCTTAAGCTCACCGGCGAGGCGCTCCGGGATGATTCCCCCGAGATGGAGGCAAAATGAGCCCGCGCATCATCAGTGCAAATCTCGTCGTGAAGCTCAAGAGCTTCTCCCGTGAGAAGAGCGCAATGGCGTTCACGATTGCGTTCCCGATCATCCTGATACTCGTGTTCGGCACGATATTCATGAGCCAGGACAACGTGAGTTACCACCTTTGCGTGCAGGACCTCGATCAGACGAATTCGTCCGTACAGGCCGTCAAGACCCTCGAGGTCAACGGGAAATTCAAGATAACCAGGGTCGACCCCGCCGTCGACGCCACGCAGTACGTCATGGACAACAAGGTGAACCTTGTCCTCCTTATTCCCAAAGGCTATGAAACGTCTTTCATGCAGAGGATGATGCATAATGACTACAATGCATCCGTCACCATCACCTATATATACGACCCCAGCTCCTCTTCGGTGACCACGAAGATGGAAATCCTGAACGCAGTGCTCGCCGGGATAAACCAGGGGATGTCCGGGCAGCCTCCGTTCATCCGGTCGGTTGAGAGATCGATACTTACCAAGAAATACCGTTTCATCGAGTACTTCGTCCCCGGTATCATTGCGATGTCGGTGATGACGTTGAGCCTGTTTGGCACGGTGAACTCAGAAACGGAGCTGCGGCAGAAGGGTGTCATCAGGAAGCTATCCTCCACGCCCATCACCCGTACCGACTGGATACTGTCGAACATCCTGTACCAATTTATACTCGCGGTCATATCCACGATTGCGATGCTGCTGGTGAGCTACGCTGTGTTTAACGTGAGCCTGCATCTAGACGCCTGGCTCCTTGCGTTCATTTTGCTTGACGTCTTCGCATTTGTCGGAATCGGGATGATACTCACCCGTTTCGTCAAGGAGGCGGAGAGCGCCGCCGCCGCGGCAAACGCCATCAGTTTCCCGATGATGTTCCTCTCGGGGAGCTTCTTCCCTATCGAGCTGATGCCGGGGTTCCTGCAAACGCTCGCCAGGATGCTGCCGCTCTACTACGTGAACGAGGGGCTCCGGGCATCCATGGTATTTGAAGACAACATGGCAGCGCTGAATTACTCCGCAATCATAGCAATTTTCGCGGCCGTGGTCTTCATCCTGGGCATCATCTCCACCAAATGGGAGGAGGACAAGTGATCGCAAAGTTCCCCCTTGGCGCCGTCCTTCAAGCCTATCCACATGCCATGGCCGCCTTGGTTGCAGCGACGCTCGCTGTCCTCATCGATCTCATTTTGAGATTCCGTGATTACCGTGCTCTACTGCATTCGCTCCCGGTCGTCGGCGCCATGAAGTTCTCGGGCGCCCTCACGCTGATCTTCCTACAGGTGCTCGCCCTCTTCTATCTCATCACCCTCCTTCCGAGACCTCTCCGTGCGATCGCCCTCCTTCTTTCTGTTTTTGTTGTTGTCCTCCAATTCTCCTATTGGCAGACGCTAGCCCACTTCATGACAGGCACCGACGTGTTTCTCGCCCTGACCGTCGGCGGGGACCATCGGAAAGAAGCCGTCTCAAGCTTCTTCACGTCGCGCGTCTTCCTGTATGCTCTCCCCTACATACTCGTCCTGTCCGCGCTGATCGTCGTCCCCCCTGCATCCGCCTTCCGAAAGACCCTCGCGCTCAGCCTCCTGCCGGCGCTCTACCTCCTCGCTTCCAATTACGCCCTCTTCCTCCACGTGCCGGAACGCAGCTTCCATCTGAATCCCCTGACCTCCTTTCTCCGTTCAACCCTTCATTACGAGTTTGAAAACCTCCGCGAATATCATGGACCGCGAGACGACCTGCCTCCGTTTCACGCCTCCCAACGGCCACTCGACAGCATCATCTATGTCATCGATGAGTCAGTCCGCGGGAGCAATCTCAGCCTGAATGGCTACCCCCGTGCCACCACACCGTTCCTTCAATCCCTGGAAACCCAGGGCCTACTCAAAAATCTTGGCATTTGTGTCGCTGCCGGCTCCTTTTCCCATATCAGCAATGCCTATCTCGTTACCGGTCACAACGCATTTCCCGACGACACCTTTCGAACCGCCAGGAACCCGACCATCTTTGATTACGCAAAGAAAATGGGCTACGAAACGATCTACATTGACATCGATAAGGGCTATCTTTCTCCGCTCGTGAAAGCGGCCGGGGATGGTCCCGTCAGATCTTTGGACCGGTGGATGACCGATCAGTCGTTCAAGGAGAGCCGCGTCGATCTTGAAACCACGAAGGACTTGGGCGTAGCCCGCTTTCTCAGTGGTCTTCTGAATGAAAGAGGCGGCTATTTCGTTCTCGTCAACAAGAAGGGTCTCCATTTCCACTATCGCAATAGATATCCGGACGATCCGGCCTCTACGATTTGGAAGCCGGTTATGGAAGCATCGGAATCCATTGACCCCAGCGCGACGGGACGTGAGAAACTCGTCAATACCTATGACAGCGGGATCCGCTTTCAAGTGGATGAATTCTTCAAGGTATTTGTTTCCGAAACGATAAATCAGAACTATGTCATTCTCTACACATCGGACCATGGCCAGACCTTGGCAGAGCATGGGCAATTGTATACCCATATGAAGTCTGACAAGGTGATCGTCGATGTGCCCGACTTCCTCGTGTCAGGTGAGCGATATGGCAAAAAAGGGCTCTTAGCCGGTATTCCCCCAGGCATCAGGGTTTCCCATCTCAACAATTTCGCGACCCTTCTCGACCTGATGGGCATACCGATGTCTTTGCGGGTTCGCCCTTACGACAAATCGATTTTCTCTTTGACAGTCGAGGACAACAGAGTGCGTTACTATATGAGCGGCTCTCTTCATGGATTCGGCGATTACGTGGTGCAGGAGATCCCTACACCGCCCGATGCGGGCTGGGGCGTTTCGAGACCTGTCGGCAAGGGGACCGAGTCTGAACGATGAAAATAAAACTTATCGCACCCCGTGAGCGACGTGAAGACACCTTATCCAGCCCTTTCAAGCTCCAGAGGGTCAATCTTCCTCTTCTGGCCGCGCTTACCCCGCCTGACCACACGGTTACAATTGTCGATGAAGCCTTTGCTCCGGATGACGCGAATCAAGATGTGGATTTGGTGGGTATCACCGTCATGACTGACCTTGCGCTAAGAGCCTATCGTATCGCCGACACCTATCGCCGGAAAGCGGTGAAGGTGGTAATGGGAGGAATACACCCCACGGTATTGCCTGACGAAGCCTTGGAGCATGCAGACGCTGTCGTCGTGGGAGAAGCGGAGGGTATCTGGCCAAGACTTGTATCTGATGCGGCCTCGGGAAAGATGCAACGGCTCTATCGGGCCGGTAAAATGACCGATCTCCAAGGCCTGCCGAAACCACGGCGAGATCTCTTCCCCGGAACCAAAGGCAAAGGTTATATTCCGATCCCGATCGGCGTCGAGACATCCCGAGGGTGTCCGAACGATTGCGAATTCTGTTCCATCGGCCTGACATTGGGGCATCAGTATCGAGTCAGGCCGGTTCAGGAGGTGATTGCCGAGATAAAGGCTATTGATTCCCCTCACATCTTCTTCGTCGATGATGCCCTTGGGCTGAACCGGAATGCAGCTAAAAAGCTTTTTACGGAAATGATACCTCTTCGGCGGCTATGGCTGGGGCAGGGAACCGTATCGTTGGCCGAGGATTTGGAGCTGCTAAGGTTGATGAGACGTTCGGGGTGCCTGGGGCTTTTGATCGGATTCGAATCGGTACAGAAAGGAACACAGAATGAGGTGAAGAAAATAAGGAACCTGAAGATCGATTTTTATGAGGCAATGCGTCGATTCCATGGCGAAGGTTTCGGCATACTAGGCGCGTTTGTTTTTGGCTTTGATTACGAAAACAAGGATGTGTTCGAGCAGACCCTTGAGTTTATAATGAGGTGTCGTATGGATTGTGTCGAGCTGAGGATTCTCACCCCTTTTCCGGGAACTCGGTTATATGAGCGCCTCTCAAGTGAAGGCAGGTTGTTCTTGCGCGACTGGTGGCTCCGTGGATATCCTCCGGATACACTCCTTTTTCAACCCAAGGGCATGACTGCCGACGAGCTCATTAACGGTTTCGCCCGCTTGAACAGACAAGCGTATTCTTTCGGCGCAATGACAAAAAGATTCTTTGGCATGAGCCCATGGAAACGAACTCTGCTCGGTTGCCAGGTGTACGCCCGTGTCAATCTATCTACCCGTAAACGTTATTTCAAAGGTCTGAGGAATCCACAACCCTTTGCAGGGGCTTCCAACTCAATAGGAAAGCAGTAGTTATCACCTGTACAAAAGCAGCAGAGATATTACGGTAGTTCATCCAATCTATTCCTATCGCTTCATCTTCCCGGCAATGAGCACTGCATTGGTTCCTCCAAAACCGAAAGCATTTGACATCACGGTATTCACCGTCACCCCCTTACGGCCAATATTCGGAACATAGTCGAGGTCGCACTCCGGGTCAGGTTGGTCGAGGTTAATCGTTGGGGGAATGGCTTGATTTTTTATCGCAAGCAGTGAAACAATAAATCCAATGGCGCCGGCTGCTCCCATGGTGTGGCCATGCATCGATTTTGTAGAACTGACGGGAACTTTCCATGCATAATCGTCGAATACCTTCTTGATGGCCTGTGTCTCCAATCGATCATTCCACTGGGTTGCTGTCCCATGAGCATTGATGTAGTCTATTTTTTCGGGCAATAAGCCTGCCTCTTTGAGTGCTTCCGCCATCGCTCGCGCCTGCCCTTCGAGAGAGGGTCTAGTAATATGACCGGCATCGGATGTGGAACCATAACCAATAAGCTCTGCGTAAATCGGTGATCCCCGTCTTACGGCCCTTTCCATCTCCTCAAGCACCACCACGGCAGCACCTTCACCCAGTACTAAACCGGTACGGTTTTTGGAGAATGGCTTACAGGATTTTGACGGGTCTTCAGGGTCTTCGACAGCGAGCACCCTGAGAGATTCCCAGCTTCGGAAACCTCCATAGGTCAAAAAGGCCTCGGCCCCTCCTGCGAGCATCACGTCAACATATCCATCCCTGACTTGCCGGAAAGCCTCCCCGATAGCGTTTGCCGAGGAAGCACAGGCAGTGGATAGTGTCAAACAGGGCCCTGAGAGACCATACTCTATCGATATGTGGGAGGCAGAAGCGTTATTCATCACCATGAGCACCGTGAGTGGTTTTACCCTGTCGGCGTTATGCTTAAATAGTTGATCATATAAATCCTCTATGGTATTTCCGCCACCCATACCGCAACCGATATATACTCCCGCTCGCTCTTTCTCTTTCGCATCGAGAGACAGTTCTGAGTCTTTCCAGGCTTGGGAAGCGGCAGCTAAAGCGAATTGGTGGACACGGTCCATACTGGACACTTGTTTCTTAATGAAAAAGTCGAGAGGATTAAAATCGACTTCGGCGGCAATCTTTACTGAAAGCAGGCTTGAATAGGCTGAAGAGATTCTTCTGACTCCAGACTTGCCAGCCATGAGGTTGAATGAAAAGTCATCGATATTATTCCCACAAGGGGAAATAATGCCCACCCCTGTGACCGCAACCCTCCGTTTCATATAAATAGAATCTCCGTATTCCTATTGAGCTTAATGATGACTTGAAGACTCTATGTTTTGTTCCGAGATGAACCGGTCCACAGCATCTACCATATCCTGTATCGTTCTTACCCTAAATTCTTGGTCAGGAATTCTAATATTGAATTCATTTTCGATATCAAACATGAATTCGATGATATCGAGAGAATCGAGGCCTAAATTTTCGAGCGTCGTTGTGGCCGTAACTTGTTCAATCTTGTAGTCATAGTGGGCTAAAAAAAGTTGCTTCAGTCTTTCAAATGTGGTTGACAGAGTTTTTCCTCCTGTATCAGGCTTTATCTGAATTTCTATACAAGAAACTGATCAAGATCGCAAGTGGAAAATGAAGTGCAACACCATCAGTCGCACCGCGCCCACGGGCAGAAACCGCCTGCCCCGGAGACGATAGCGGCCTTCTTGCAGAACTCCCTGGCAGGGTCTCAAAAAAGTTCTGTGGTCTTTCTCTAAAACTGGTACAATAAGTGGGGGTAGACCAGTCGCATATGTCGTGGTTTGCAGTGTAACCCATATTGAGGAAGGAGGGTCCATGAAAAAGGCAATGTGGTGGTTCGCCGTTCTGGTGCTGTTGGCCGTGCCGGCCGCGGCCCAGGTAAAAACTTCGCCGCTGTTCATCATCGAGCGGAGCAAGAACGCCAACGTCGTGCATTACGACGCCCAGCTCACCGCCGACGGCAAACTGGATCCCAAGGAGCCGGTGATTGCCTACTGGATCATGCTCGCCGAGGACGGTCACCGGGAGAAGCTCAACTGGATCGAGAAGAAAGAGGCCTACGGTTTTACCATCAAGCCGGATCCGTCGGTAAACGGCTATAAAATGACCCTGGTGGCCGCCCCCGAGCAGCAGATCATCGTGAAGAAAGAGAAGGGCGCCGTCCGTGCCGAGACGGTTATCGACGGCCAGCCGGCCGTTTTAGAGAAGATGTACATCAACGCCTCTGAAGCGCTGACGGGGCCCAAAGTCCATTATATCGAGCTGTATGGCAAAGACCTGCAGACGGGAACGGAGCGCCGCGAAAAGATGGTGCCGAAGTAGCCGCCCTCCCGTCGGGGAACCCGAAAAAACCCCCTACACCTTACACCTTCCCCGAAAGGTCTCTTCGTAATAGCGTTTTATGTCTACCCGGTTAAACGCAAGTACTGTGAGAACCCCGAGGAGCAGCCCTCCAATAGCGTCGACGGCATAATGAAACATGCAGTAGACAGTGGAAATAGACAGGAACAGACAAGTCAACCAGTAAAAGATTTTCATCCTTTTAAAATGGGTGCTCCCCCACCACGAAATGAGAAACGTAGCTGCAACGTGGGAACTTGGAAAGGCTGCGCCAGGATTTTCTCCCTCTCTGTAAATAAAGTCGACCATTGTCTGAAACAGGCCGCCTTGATGAAAATATTCATTTCGCAAGGCGATCGGCCCCTCAACCGGCAGGAGTATGAAGATGAAAAAACACAGGTAGAACAAGGAGGAAAGCTGGAATACGAAACTCTCGAAAAGCCTTACCTCCTTGCGGAATAGCAAAATACCGGTCAGGGGAATGATCAGATAATAACTAAAGTAAAAAAAGTGAAAAAACTCGTCGAGGAATGCATTCCCATGTTTCCCGCGGAGGAAAAAGGCGGGAAATTGGCCGAAGATTCGGACATCCAGTTTCATAAAAAAGCCATCAAGGAACTGGGGCACGACAACCCTGTTGATCAACCCGGCCTGATAGTAAAGTAGACCGTATAGGACCAATGGATACCACAGGCTCACCGTACAGACCGACAAACTGCTCCTTCTCCTGGAGCTCAATAAAAGGACTATAAGGATAACTGAGAGGTTAAATGCGAGATGGTACGCGTATGCTGCGATCTTTACTCTGAAAATAAAAATGAAAACAACCAGGATGAAGTTATAGAGTATAGTTATTCTGTCCGTTGCATTTAAGTTCACAGCCAGCCTTCCTATTCTGGCGGCATGTCGTCATGCCTCGGTTTCCGTCAGATCACTCCCACCTGTCTTCCCACCTTCTCGAAGGCAGCCAAGGCCTTATCCAACTGTTCCTCCGTGTGTGTCGCCATATAACTTGTCCGGAGGAGTTCTCGTCCTGGAGGAACTGCAGGGCTAATGACCGAATTGACAAAAACACCATTTTCGAAGAGGAGCTTGCACATCTGGTAAGTTTTCATGGTGTCTTTAATAAGGACGGGAATGATCGGAGTTTCGCTCGTTCCTGTATCATACCCGAGCGTTTTATATCCTCTCAGCATCTTGTGCGTATTTCTCCAAAGCCGGGCCCTCAATTCGGGCTGTTCTTCGATGATATCCAATGCGGTACTCACCGATGCCACCAGAGAGGGTGGGAGACTGGCGCTGAAGATCATCGAGCGAGCAAGGTGCTTGATCCAACTGATCACATCTGCCGGACCTGCGACAAAGCCACCGATCGCGGCAAGGGATTTGCTGTAGGTTCCCATGATAAGGTCTACTTCGTTTTCCAGGCCAAAATGCTCCGCCGTTCCCCGCCCTCCATTTCCAAGAACGCCGATCGCGTGGGCGTCGTCTACCATGATCCTCGCCCCATAAACCTTTGCTAGCCTCACAATACCGGGGAGATCAGCAATATCGCCTTCCATGCTGAAGACGCCATCGACGATGATCAATTTGCCTTCCCCCTTGGTTGCCTCGAGAACTCTTTCGAGATCGTCCATATCGTTATGCCGGTATTTTTTGACCTTGCCGAAGGAGAGGCGACAGCCGTCAATGATGCTTGCATGATCGTACATATCGATAATCGCGACATCGTTCCGGCCCACAAGAGCAGAGATCACCCCCAAATTGGTCTGGTAGCCGGTTGCGAAGACGAGAGCCGCTTCCTTCCGAAAGAACCTGGCCAACTTCTTTTCCAGTTTTTCGTGGATCTCAAGATTCCCATTTAGAAATCGCGAACCCGCACAACCGGTACCATATTTTTCAATGGCTTTGATCGCCGCTTCCTTCACCCGGGGGTGGTTGGTGAGTCCAAGATAGTTGTTGGAGCCGATCATGATGACTCTCTTCCCGTTGACCACCACCTCAGAATCCTGCCTGGATTCGAGCCTCCGAAAAAACGAATAGTAGCCACTTTCCTTCAATCCGGATTCGTACCCCTGAGCTTTTGAGCACTTTTCAAAAAGGTCCATAAACAACCTCGTTCTTATTTCATAACCACTTTTCTTTTTTGTACCATTCAAAGGTTAATTTGGCACCCCCCGAGAGTGGAACCTTGGGTTGAAAGCCTAAGAGGGTTTTGGCTTTTGTGATGTCGCAAACCCAATTTTTTTGGATCATTTCTTCTGCTTTATCTTTGTTAAGGAGGGAAGGCTTCCTACAAAATTTAGCGAGATATTCTGAAAGACAGGCGATACCCAATAGCATTCGTTTGGGGACACGAATGCGAAAAGCAGTTACCCCCATTGCCTGTGCAACGATATCACCGATTTCTTCCATCCGGTAGTCATGGCCATCAGAGAGGAAAAAAATTTCTCCGCTCTCTGTTTCGGCCTCAACAGCCAATAGAATCCCTTGGACAATATCCTGCACATAACATAGGCTAAGATGGTGGTCCGGACCTATAGGACAGGGTTTGATCCTTCTGGAGAGGCATTTGAAAAAGGCAAAGATGTCTTTATCCCTTGGCCCGTAAACAGCAGAAGGCCGAAGGATGAGAACGGGAAGTTTATGAGCATGGGTAAGAACCAATTCTTCCCCCATGCGTTTGCTCCGGCCATAGAAGGAAACCGGTTCACAGGGATCTACCTCCTTTTTGTTGCATCCATTTCGACTTGGGCCTGCCGCTGCTTGGCTCGAAACAAAGATGAATTTTTGAAGTCGAGGATTATTTTCGAGACAAGCGCGGATCAAATTTCCCGTTCCCAAGCCGTTTACTTCAAAATGGGTTTCCTCTTTGATCGCCTTGGTCACACCTGCCAAATGGAACACCCAATCGACACCCCTTACTGCCTTTTCTAAAGAGGCCTTATCATTACAATCGCCATGAACGAATTCGATGGGAAGACCTTTCAGCCACTCTAAATCGCTGGTTTTTCGAAGGAGACAGCGGACTTGCACTCCTTTTCGAATAAGCGCTTCCGTCAAATGGCTTCCAATAAATCCTGTGCCTCCAGTGACCAGAGCTTTCAATGAATTTTTCTTCCTGACTTGTAAAATTTCTCACTCCCCACCCCTCCTCTCCGTTGATGGAAAAGGGTGAGGGAAGAACTTTGCTGATTTTATCTGTTTTCTTAGGATTGTCAAGGAGCGTTTAACCTAAAAATATTTGAGATTTGTTTTGCTTAATTTGGCATGGCAGGGGGTCTCCATCCTCCTCTGATTCGTCAAGATGCAAACAACTCTCCAATAAGCCCAGGGGAGATGCACATAAAGAGGCACGTAGGAGGGGGGTTACTTCGGATCAAAAGGGAAGGGGAACCTCTTCATATTTTTTGGAAAGGGTGGCGGCGTTGACACCGCCAAAACCCGCTGAGATCGAAAGGGCAATCGTGTTTCCTTCTCGATCGTCTTACCGTCCAATGTTTCCTTGAAAGTACTGCCGAACTTTCGCCGCAATCTGACGATCCGTCATCTTGTCAACTGTTTCAATGCCGACGATCCGTCCACTGAGTTTGTTTTTCTTGATACGTTTTTGCAGCTCGCCCTTTGCCTCGCCGGGACCAAATATCAGAATGGATTCCGCATCGCGAATACACGCAATTACGGCATCGTAGTAAATGTTGAGGTGTCCCGAATACTTTTTCTGGCGGCTGTCATCTGCCAGTACTTGCTGGGATTCATAAGGGGTCGTAGAACGTATGCCATCATAACGTCCCGGCTGTTTTTCAACCTTTGATATTATCAGTTTTGTTTCTTCCCCTTTGTCCGTAATAACAACAATCACAGCCTTCCGGTGATCCATCCACAAACCTACTTTTGTTCTCATCGATTTTTCCTTTCACTTACAATCCTCCTCGACAAACTCCGTCAGAATCCCAAAGACACCCCCATGCCATAATATTTAACCTTATTGTTGTAAAACTGGCCGCGTGGATCAAACCCCTTGTACCACTCGGCCATGATGCGCAGGCGACGCTGCCCCGGGTTGGGATGACCGAACTCGAGGCCAGCCTTAACGCTGGTGTCGATGGTCCAGTTATGCTCTTCGAAGCTCTTCATGTCCACTCCGGCAATGGGCCTGCCTTTCCACACAAGCGGCTTGCTGCCGCGATACTCGATCCCCCAGTGGGCGCTCATCGGCTTTAGATCATCCGGTTCCTTGTGTATCAGGTACTCACCGCCGCCGTATCCTCGCCATCCTCGCCATTCGCGGGAATAGATGAGTTCAATGGCTTCGTAGCTGAGGTTGACCCGTTCCGGAGGATTAACGCTCTGGAGAAATTCATCCCCCAAGTGCGAGCTCTGGTGATACATGCGAAAGCGGAGCGAATTGTCGCCACGCCGGTAAGTGGCGGGAATGCCGATGGTGTAATCCGCGTTGATGAGGTCGTAGGAAGGGGTGTCCAGGTTGAACTGGGCGAACAGGGCGCCTTGCACGCTCAGTTGCAGGCCGTCCCCCTCACGGCTGCCGAAGAACCTGTACATGCCGAATGTCTCTCCAAAGCCGACTGACGCCATGGTGTATTGCACACCCGATGATTTGAAGCGGTTGAAGCTGACAAAGAACTGCGGCTGCTTCGGGTCGGCGATGAACGGCCGGAACAGGTCGCCCATTGGAAAGGCTTCCGCTTCGCCGGTTATCCCCATAAACCTGCTTACCGCTCCCGGCTGACCAGCAGTTACCGGCTTCACCACAATCGCTATCCCCCGCAGTCCGTCGATAGCGCGTAGCTGCTTTTCCGCCGACTCCCGTCGCATCGGGTCATCTTTAAACACGGTAATTGTGGCAACCCCGTTGACAATCTTTAAAATATAGCTGTCTCTCTCCCAGTGCAGGTCCCGCTCAAGAATGGAAGCAATATAACCGGTCAGAAATTCATCGCCGGCGCTGTCCGCAGCCGCCGCAGGGGGAGACAGAAAAAGAAGTATGAGGCAGAGAGAGGCGGCGCACAGGCGACCGGTAATATTGAGACAGGTGGTGATACGCAACAGCATGGTCACTTCATCCTCACAAAGGGCAATGTTGCCACTCCTTAGCCCCAGCCATTAATCTGATACTGATATCTTTTCAGACAAGGTAAAAGAACCTCCCTGGGACATCTCGCAGATCAAACCCCAGCTTTCACATACGATTTGAAGTCCGCATATGCCTTACGGTTCAGCCGGAGGTTGTTCCTGTATGAGAAATTGCCCACCAGGTCCGGCCGGGGCATGGCCGGATAGTCCGGCGCGCCGAGGTTCTCGTCCACGATCGAGATTTCCCACTCCTGCGGGGTCAGGCCCTCGAGAACCATGAGGCTCAGCGGTTTCCACACGCGGTAGCGGTTCCAGCGGCTCTCCTTGACATTGACAATACTGACAAGCGGGTTGGATGGGTTGATCAGATATAGTCGCATAGTCTTAGGTTCCGTCCCCGCAGCTAACCGATGTTGAGGCGGAGCCATCTAGACACGCTGAGAACGCCTTCAAACTCTTATCAACCGCTCTTTTGCCAAAAATTCCGACCGCTGTGTAGTGGAAGTTCAATCTAGCCAGATGCCTGAAAATATACTTCCACGAATAAAAGCGACCCATTGCCCTGAGGGTCTCAATCTGCAGGGTAGCCGGTGACATGTGCCGGGGTTTGAAAACTACATGCTGGACATCATATTTGCTCCAGTTCGTATGGAGAAGTCTCCCGCTCTTCATCATATCGTTAAAGAGCGGTGTCCCCGGTAGCGGTGTAAGAATCATGATCTGCACAGTGTCTATACCATGGCTTTGTGCAAAATCGACAGTCTCGTAAATAGTCTTGACGTTGTCGGTTTCCGCCCCCAGAACAAACATTCCGTGGATGTGAATGCCGTGATATCTGACCGTTCTGATGCAGGAAATGATATCCTCCAGGTCCTGTCTTTTATTATACTCTTCAAGCGTCCGAGGATTTATGGATTCAAACCCGATAAACAACGTATGGCAGCCTGAATCAGCCATCAGGCGCACAAGTTCTAAATCCTTGGCTACATCTGTCCTCACCTGCGCAGACCATCGCGTCCTAATTTTCTCAGCAATCATTCCCCTGAGAATTTCTTTAGTCCTCATTTTATTGGCAGCAAAGTTATCGTCAACAATGAACTTGGTCGCCTTTGATACTGATACTGCATATTTCAATTCCTCAAGCGTGGCCTCAACGCATTTGAAACGGTATCTCCTTCCAAACATTCCGATGACAGAGCAGAACCTACAATCATAGGTGCAACCCCGTGATGTGGCAACCGGATAGGTATTCGACGGGGTCCAGTTATGAACAACCGAGAAGTCAGGCTTGGGAAGGCTGTCAAGGTCTTCGATAAATTCTCTGGAGGGGTTGTGAACATTTTCTCCGTCCCTGTTCCTGTACGAAAGACCTTTGATGTCCCTTAGTGCCGGGACTCCATTGTCCATGTACTCAAGCAGTTCCACAAGGGAATGCTCTCCTTCCCCTCGTATAACAAAGTCGGCATATTCCAACGCCTCATCGGGGAGAAACGTAGGATGTGCCCCGCCCATAATCACTGGGATATTCAGGGCCTTCAATTTTTTCCCCATTCTGTATGCCCTAGTCGCTGTGGAGGTTATGGTCGAGATACAGACGATGTCCGAGCTCTCAATGAATGACCAGTCAGGTGCAGCAAGGTCCTCAATAAATGTCTTTACTTTGTATCCTCTTTCTCTGAGGATCGTAGAAAGTAACACAGCACCAAGTCGCGGTATGGGAAATTTGCTGAAGATATGCAGACCGGATGCACCCGCCTCGATAAATGATATTTTTCTCGTGCCCACAGCTTTTATCTCCCAATTATACGATGCATAATATCACGAGCGCCCAACAATGCAAGTTATCGTCAGCTTCATGTCTTCCCCGCCGCATGGAAAGCTTGTTGCAGAAAACGAAGACGAGCCGAGCATGGCTTTTGCGCCGTTTGAAAAACCGTAGCCTTCCGTAAACCTATGCTTCGAGTCGACACCGGCCACCAAGCTCCATTCGGGAGAGAATAACGCTCGGTCTATTTCACGATCAGATCATTCTTTACGGATTTGACCCCTTTGACGCTACCTGCGATTTCACCCGCTTTATCGACGGCCTTTTGAGAACCAACGAAGCCGTTCAGTTGAACGTTGCCCTTGTAGGTTTTCACACCGATCTGGAATGATTTAAGAAAATCATCAGCTGCAAGCAGAGATTTGACCTTGGTCGTAATGACCGAATCGTCAAAGTATTCACCCGGACTCGTCTGTTTGGATGTCGATCCACAGGCCCAAAGGGTCGCGATCAGCATAAGAAGCACAAGATAGCGGATAGCGATATTCCTCTTTTTCATAACAGTTCCTCCTTTCTCTAACCACCTCATTTTCTCAGGCAAAATTCTAAATGGCTACAATCGTCTTCGTTTCTGAATAACTTGGATCACCACCACGACGATGGCGATGACCAACAGGATATGAATGAATCCACCCATCGTGTGACTGGTCATCAATCCCACTAGCCAGAGAATTAAGAGAATCACAAATACGGTCCAAAGCATGTCCGACTCCTTTCTAACCCTCTGCATGAGCCAAAATTTCCCCAATTCATGGGCACGGTATTCCTTGTCCATCATCTTAATCGTCCATAAATGCCGAGAGTAGGTTTTCCCGTAAATATCCTCCACTTTCTCAGACAGTCGATCCTTGCATCCCTTCAGACAAAACAAGAAGCTCCCCGGGTCGCCTTTCACATCAAGATCCAGTTCTTACAGGCGACTTGAAGCTCGCATAGTCCGATACTCCGACGTTCTCGTCCACGAGGTAAAGTTCCGGCTTCGTTCGTACTTCATGACAAGAGCATCGATATCGATGCTGTAGAGCATCAGGTTCTCCCCGTTCAAAGAAAGGTCAACGTTAAGCGACCGCTTTAACTCATCGGCGCTCTTGCCTATTGCCGTCAAATCCGCGGAAAAAAGGAACATGTATGACGGCTGATTATTCGATGCGGTCATCCATCTTGGACGCGCAGATACCACTGATGAACTTTTTGGGAGAATCCATCAGTGGTTGTCACTGCCAGCAGGTCAATATCATGGGCGTCGGTTATCGTGGTCTCGACCCCTGTTTTGATTCCTGTCTTTTCCTTTGAACCTGACCTCTTTGGGGTAGCGGTTCCTAGGCAATTCGGCCCAAGGCCCTCTCCTTGACCTCGAGTAGTACCAACGGTCGTTTGTGTAACGATAGTGAAAGTCACTGTAATAATAGTATGGTTCTACGCCCAGCACCACGACCGGCGGAAGAAAGGGTGCAATCACTACTCCACCTGAACTGTGGCCGCGTCGTCCTGCTGGCACGATTGCACAGGCCGTCAGTAATGTCACTGTGATAAGCATTGAAATCAATATCCTTTTCATATTGCCTCCTTCATTTAGAAGATTGATGTCATCGAAATTGATGGCGGCTGCCAGTCATCTCTGTAAACACCTCACATTGTCCGACAAGGGTCCAAATGGTTACTTTGGTTTTCGTCCTTAGAGCAAATTGAAATAGTAGGAGTTATGGTATTTCTTATCTTATAACGACCCAATTGCTCCTATGCGGCTGAGCTCATTCCTGTGGTTTTTCCTTCTCCACTTTGGCTGTTTCTTCTTCTCGCATCCTTTTTTCCATTTTGGCCAGAACTTCGGCTGAGCTCTTTTTTAGATCTTTAATTCCGCCAGTTCTTTGAAATGCCAAAATCGCGATGATCAAAGCAATCAATGCGATGATAAGATTCAAAATTCCCATCATAAATCCTCCATTCTTTTCTCATCAGCTAAGCTTCACTTTCCGCCATAGACCAAACAGTATGTACTTAAACTCCAAGACTATCTGTCTAACTGATTGGTAAAGGTCTATTCAATCTTTTCAGGGAAAGTGACGGTCTCTCGGTTAAGAGGGGATGCGACGTAGACCAAATTGAATTCTATCTTTTCTAAGGTCTTTTCTTTGATAGCCTTCATTGGGATCGTGACATCCAGTTGGCCATTCAGACTTTCTTCAGGCTTAAGGACCTTAAAATACAAAGAGGCTTTCGTTACTTTCTCCCCAGGTTGAAAATCGATTGGTTTCCCAGCTGCATCCAAGTATTCAAGGGCTAGCGCTTGGATATCCAAATTATCTTTCGATTTATTGGTTATCTTGATGCGCCCCCAGAGGCTCGGGGTCTCGACGATCTCTTTGGAGGCTTTGTCCTCAATCGTGATGACTTGAAGCTCGCTAACCTCTATAAAAAAATTCGTGCCCTTAACATCGGCCTTCGATGGAATCAATTCCTTTGTGATTCGCTCCCGTTTGGGCGCCTCTACCTTCTCCTTAGCACAACCAAAAAATCCAATGACCATGCTTAACGCGATAAATACAAAGATCTTTTTGAAATGCATAGCGTGTCCCCCTTTCTTGGGTGATCGAAACATCAGGCCTTTAGATCTACATCCTCTCCATTTTCCGTCATGAGATATCAAGCTCCCAACAGGACATCCATGTCTCATCAGGAGCTTGGTTCAGGGATTTTGGGTAGTTTCCTCACTGGAAGTCCCTTTTGTCCTTCTTTTCCTTAATGCTGATTTATCGTCAGCTCAGATCTTTCCACCAATGATCGATATAGCTATCAGAGAGGTAGCTCTCAACTAATTCTCGCCATTTCTCATTCGTCGATACCCATTGCTCCTGCTTGAAAGGCAGTTCCATAAGGAATTTACGCGCCCTATCCGCCATAAATTCTTCACCGACGGCGGAGAAATGTTCTCTGGCTCCAGTTAAAAATTTCTTGCTTTCCTCACACCCTTCTCTCGTTCCCCACTTGCTGATAAGAAAGTCAACATTACCTCTGAGCATCAAAGCAAGCCCGGTTCCTTTCAATTTATCATGTGAATACCTTGACAGCTTCTTGACAAATGCATTTTGAAGTTCTTCCATATTTATTGTGTCAATATCCTCAAAGCCGATGTTAAAGAATATAACAAACTCCACTATCGATTGGCGCTGCGGAACCGGCAGAGACATGTACCATTTGATGAATTTTTCTAACGGTGAATCCACAATCATTCCTTTAAAAATGAAAGGAGACATAACGGGTGGCAAAAGCTTGCATTTCCCGTTCAAGATGTCCCGGCGTCTATTCCTTCTCGTACAGACTTTTTCACACCAGCCACTCATTCATCAATCTCACCACTATTCAGCGTCGCTTTCTCCAAAAGGGCATTAGCCATCTTGCGAAGGGTACCCAGGTTATCCTTAATGAGCTGCGCAGTCCTTTTGCAGGGCCCAGTCCTTCACTCAGGCCTTATCTATTTACGCGGCGGCTTGATGACGTCCTTGGCACCTTTAATCGAAGTTGTCAGGGCAGCCCTAACCGCCTTCGATGCATGTGTTCCAATTTCATCACCAGCTTCGATAGCCCCAGTGACTGCCTCCTTGGTTGCCTTACTGATATCGGTGCCAGCCTTG
>Ga0315540_10000216_pt1 | contig 31751 bp, 27 predicted proteins | sample SalMarSW160110MG_FD_203677 | JGI IMG/M metagenome (GOLD analysis project Ga0315540, IMG submission 203677) | Salt marsh sediment microbial communities from the Plum Island Ecosystem LTER, Massachusetts, United States - Salt Marsh Sediment SW1601-10 ...
GTGCCGGCGGGCAAGGCGAATCCCTCGCCCCCCATCGGTCCGGCGCTCGGCCAGCGCGGCCTGAATATCATGGAATTCTGCAAGGCGTTCAACGCGCAGACGCAAAAGGTCGAGCCGGGCCTGCCGCTGCCTGTTGTGATCACGGCGTATGCCGACAAGAGCTTCACCTTCATCATCAAGACGCCTCCGACCACGGTGCTGATCAAGAAGGCAGCCGGAATCGAAAGCGGGAGCCCGCGGCCGCATACCGACAAGGTCGGCAAAATCACCCGCAAGCAGGTCGAGGAGATCGCGAGGGCCAAGACCCCCGATCTCACGGCTGCTGACCTCGAAGCCGCGATGCGAACCGTCGCCGGCAGCGCGCGCTCGATGGGCATTGTCGTGGAGGGGATGTAGATGGACATCAGCAAGCGCAGGAAAGCCCTCGCGGGCAAAGTCGACCGCGCGCTCGCCTATCCCGCGATCGACGCAATGAAGCTGATCAAGGACACCGCGACCGCGAAGTTCGACGAGTCGGTGGACGTGGCGGTGAACTTGGGCATCGACGCCAAGAAGACCGACCAGTCGGTGCGTGGCTCGGTCGTGCTGCCTTCCGGTACCGGCAAGTCGGTGCGAGTGGCGGTATTCGCGCAGGGCGACAAGGCGCAAGCCGCCAAAGCGGCCGGCGCGGACTTGGTCGGGTTCGAGGACCTGGCCGAGACGATCAAGGGCGGGAAGATCGAATTCGACGTGGTGATCGCCGCTCCGGACGCAATGCGCGTGGTAGGCCAGCTGGGGCAGATCCTCGGTCCGCGCGGTCTGATGCCCAATCCGAAGGTCGGTACCGTGACGCCCGACGTCGCCGCAGCGGTAAAGAACGCGAAGGCGGGCCAGGTGCAATTCCGCGCCGACAAGTCCGGGACCGTGCAGTGCACGATCGGGCGCGCGTCGTTCACGCCCGAGCAGCTGCGTGACAACCTCGCGGCGCTGATCGAGGCGCTGAACAGGGTCAAGCCGTCGGGCTCGAAGGGCGTGTATTTGAAGAAGCTGTCGGTGTCGAGCACGATGGGCGTGGGGGTCAAGATCGATCCCGCGTCGCTCGCGGCGCAACCGCAGCAGTGAAGCAAGGACTTTGGGCTGCCGGTCGTTCGCAGGAACGGCCGGTTGCTGTCAAAGACCGTAGGGGCCGCACGGGTGTTTGACCGCCGCGGCTTAAACGAGCAGCAGCGCCCTACGCAGACGGCGCACCCGAAGCAGGAATCTAGGGTTCCTGATTCAAGGTCGCCATGGGGGCCGTACCGCAAGGCACGGCCGTTTGATCAACGCAAGGAGGTAGACCTTGAGTCTTAGTCTGGAGCAGAAGCAGGCGGTCGTAACCGAGATCGCCGCGCAGCTCAGCAACGCGCAGGCATTGATCGTGGCGGAATATCGCGGCCTCAATGTCGAGAGCGTGACTGGCCTGCGCGCCACCGCAAGGAAGTCGGGCGTCTACCTGCGCGTGCTGAAGAATTCCCTTGCGCGGCGTGCCGTTAAGGGCACGCCGTTCGAGAAGCTGGCCGAGCAGATGATCGGCCCGCTGATGTACGGCATCGCGCAGGATCCGGTCGCTGGCGCAAAGGTGCTGGCCGAGTTTGCCAAGACGAACGAGTTCTTCGTCATCAAGGGTGGGGCAATGCCGAACAGCGTGATGTCCGCCAAGGACGTTACGGCGCTCGCATTGCTGCCGAGCCGCGACGAGCTGCTGGCCAAGCTCATGGGCACGATGCAGGCGCCGGTCGCCAAGCTCGTGCGGACCATGAACGAGGTGCCGGGCAAGTTCGTGCGCACGCTGGCCGCGGTACGCGACCACAAGGAGAAGGCTGCGGCCTGATCCGAACCGACCAAACAATCAGGAACCCTAAACATTCAGGAGTTGAAGATGGAACGAGCACAAATTCTCGAGGCAATTTCGGGCATGACCGTCCTGGAGCTGTCCCAGCTCATCAAGGACATGGAAGACAAGTTCGGCGTCTCGGCTGCGGCCGCTGTGGCGGTTGCGGCACCGGCTGGCGGCGCCGCGGGCGGCGCAGCCGCCGCGGAAGAGCAGACCGAGTTCACCGTGACGCTGACCGCGATCGGCGACAACAAGGTGAACGTCATCAAGGCGGTACGCGAGCTGACCGGTCTGGGGCTGAAAGAGGCCAAGGACCTGGTCGACGGCGCGCCCAAGGCGGTCAAGGAGGGCGTTTCCAAGGCCGACGCCGATGCAATAGTGAAGAAGCTGACCGACGCCGGCGGAAAGGCCGAGATCAAGTAAACCCTGGTTGGAGTCCGACGGCCCGGAACTTCCGGGCCGCCGGACTCTCTTACCCGGCCTGAGTCTTAATACACAGAGACAGAGTGCAAATCCAAGACGCTGCGAACCGTCGGGTAGCCGCGTCTTCGCTTTGTCCTTTGCCGCAATAGCGTTCCTTCACTGGGAGCCTTCATGACCTATTCCCTCACCGAGCGTAAACGCATCCGCAAGAGCTTCGCCAAACGCGCAAGCGTGCTCAACGTGCCCTTCCTGATCGCGACGCAGCTCGAGTCCTATACCGCGTTCCTGCAGGCGAGCGTTGCGCCCGAAAAGCGCAAGAGCGAAGGCCTGCAGGCCGCGTTCATGTCCATCTTTCCGATCTCCAGCCATTCGGGGAACGCGCGCCTGGAGTTCGTCAGCTTCGTGCTCGGCGAGCCTCCGTTCGACGTCAAGGAATGCCAGCAGCGCGGCCTGACCTACGCCAGCCCGCTGCGTGCCAAGGTACGCCTGGTGATCATGGACAAGGAGGCGCCCAAGCCGACCACCAAGGAGGTCAAGGAGCAGGAGGTCTACATGGGCGAGATCCCGCTCATGACCACCACCGGCTCGTTCGTCATCAACGGCACCGAGCGTGTCATCGTCTCGCAGCTGCACCGCTCGCCGGGAGTGTTCTTCGAGCACGACCGCGGCAAGACCCACAGCTCCGGCAAGCTGCTGTTCTCGGCCCGCGTCATCCCTTATCGCGGCTCATGGCTCGACTTCGAGTTCGACGCCAAGGACATCGTGTTCTTCCGCGTCGACCGTCGCCGCAAGATGCCTGCCACGATCCTGCTCAAGGCGCTCGGCTACACGCCGGAGCGGATCCTCAAGGAGTTCTTCGCGTTCGATAGCTTCAACATCGAGCCGAACCACGTCCTGTTCGAAGTGGTTCCGGAGCGCCTGCGCGGCGAAGTGGCGCGTTTCGACATCAACGACAAGTCCGGCAAGCTGATCGTGGCGCAGAACAAGCGCATCACGGTGAAGCACATCCGCGACATGGAAGCAGCGGGAATCAAGAAGCTCATCGCGCCCGACGAGTTCATCATCGGCCGCGCTCTCGCGCACAACGTCGTGAATTCGGACACCGGCGAGATCGTCGCCAACGCGAACGACGAGATCACCGAAACACTGCTCGCCCAGCTGCGTGAAGCGAAGGTGAGCAAGGTCCAGACGCTGTTCACCAACGATCTCGACCAGGGCGCCTACATCTCGCAAACCCTGCGTGCGGACGAAACCACCGACCTGAACGCCGCGCGCATCGCGATCTACCGCATGATGCGCCCGGGCGAGCCGCCCACGGAGGACGCTGTCGAGGCTCTGTTCAACGGCCTGTTCTTCGCCGAGGAACGCTACGACTTGTCCGCGGTTGGCCGCATGAAGTTCAACCGCCGCATCGCCGCGCCGAGCGAAACGAGCTGGCAGATCCGGCTCAAGAACATCGCCCTGGCGAAGGAGGCGGAGCAGGAGGTGCGAGCCTATTTCGGCAACGTGCCCGAGCTTTCACTGAACAAAGTCAGCATCGAGGGCGTCTCTACCGAAGAGCAGGCCCAGGCGGTCATGGACAAGATGTTCCACGACCTCAAGGCGAAGGGCGTCGACCGGCAGAAGCTGGACGCGAAGATCGAGCAGCGCTTCACGCTCAGCCCGCGCGACATCGTGGAAGTCATCCGCATCCTGGTCGAGCTGCGCAACGGCCGCGGCGAGATTGACGATATCGACCATCTCGGGAACCGGCGCGTGCGCTCGGTCGGCGAGCTGGCCGAGAACCAGTTCCGCGCCGGCCTGGTACGCGTCGAGCGCGCGGTCAAGGAGCGCCTGTCGCAGGCCGAAAGCGACAACCTGATGCCGCACGACCTGATCAACGCCAAGCCGATCTCGGCTGCGATCAAGGAGTTCTTCGGCTCGTCGCAGCTGTCGCAGTTCATGGACCAGACCAACCCGTTGTCCGAGATCACGCACAAGCGCCGTGTCTCGGCTCTTGGGCCAGGCGGCCTGACGCGCGAGCGCGCCGGCTTCGAGGTGCGCGACGTACACCCGACCCATTACGGCCGGGTCTGCCCGATCGAGACGCCGGAAGGCCCCAACATCGGCCTGATCAACTCGCTCGCGCTCTACGCGCGCACCAACAAGTACGGCTTCCTCGAGACGCCGTACCGCAAGGTCTCCAATAGCAAGGTGACCAGCGAGATCGAGTTCCTGTCGGCGATCGAGGAAGGCAACTACGTGATCGCGCAGGCGAATGCCGGCGTCGACAAGGCCGGCAAGCTGGTCGATACGCTGGTCTCGTGCCGCTTCAAGAACGAGTTCGAGCTCAAGTCGGCGGAAGAAGTGCAGTACATGGACGTCGCGCCGGCGCAGATCGTCTCGGTTGCGGCGTCGCTGATTCCGTTCCTCGAGCACGATGACGCCAACCGCGCCCTGATGGGCTCCAACATGCAGCGCCAGGCGGTGCCCTGCCTGCGGCCCGAAAAGCCGCTGGTCGGCACCGGCGTCGAGCGCACCGCGGCGATCGACTCCGGAACCTGCGTCATCGCGCTGCGCGGCGGCGTGGTGGACTACGTCGATGCCAACCGGATCGTGGTGCGGGTGAACGACGACGAGACCGTGCCCGGCGATGTAGGGGTGGACATCTACAAGCTCACCAAGTACACGCGCTCGAACCAGAACACCAACATCAACCAGCGCCCGATCGTGAAACAGGGCGAGCGCATCGCCAAGGGCGATGTGGTGGCCGACGGCGCCTCGACCGACCTGGGCGAGCTCGCGCTCGGCCAGAACATGCTGGTCGCGTTCATGCCGTGGAACGGATTCAACTTCGAGGATTCGATCCTGATCTCGGAGCGGGTGGTCGGCGACGACCGCTTCACTTCGATCCACATCGAGGAGCTGACGGTCGTCGCGCGCGATACCAAGCTTGGGCCGGAAGACATCACGCGCGATATCTCGAACCTGTCCGAGGGGCAGCTGTCGCGCCTGGACGAGTCCGGCATCGTCTACATCGGCGCCGAAGTCGAGGCGGGCGACGTGCTGGTGGGCAAGGTGACGCCCAAGGGCGAGACCCAGCTCACGCCGGAGGAGAAGCTCCTGCGCGCGATCTTCGGCGAGAAGGCGAGCGACGTTAAGGACACCAGCCTGCGCGTGCCCTCCGGCATCTCGGGTACGGTGATCGACGTCCAGGTCTTCACGCGCGAGGGCATCGAGCGCGACAAGCGCAGCCAGCAGATCATCGAGGACGACCTGCGCCGCTACAAGACCGACCTCGCAGACCAGATGCGCATCGTCGAGTCCGACACCTTCGAGCGGCTGGAGAGACTGCTGGTGGGCAAGATGGCCAACGGCGGCCCGAAGCGCCTCGCCAAGGGCACCAAGCTCGCCAAGAGCTATCTCGAGTCGATCGAGCACTACGACTGGTTCGACATCAGGCTGGCGAACGAAGAGGCCGCCGCGCAGCTCGAGGGCCTGAAGGATTCGCTGGCGCAGAAGCGGCGCGAGTTCGACGCCATGTTCGAGGCCAAGCGCAAGAAGCTCACACAGGGCGACGAGCTGCCCCCGGGCGTGTTGAAGATGGTCAAGGTTTACGTCGCGGTGAAGCGCCGCCTGCAGCCGGGCGACAAGATGGCCGGCCGACACGGCAACAAAGGCGTGATCTCCAAGATCGTTCCGGTCGAGGACATGCCGCACATGGCCGACGGCACCCCGGTCGACGTGGTGCTGAACCCGCTCGGCGTGCCATCGCGCATGAACGTCGGGCAGATCCTCGAGACGCACCTCGGCTGGGCCGCGAAGGGCCTCGGCCTGCGGATCGGCGAGATGCTCAAGCAGCACGCGAAGGCTGCCGAGCTGAAGAAGACGCTGGCGCAGATTTACGTCTCGAACACCAAGGAAGACACGATCGCCGATTTGAACGACGACGAGGTGATGCTGCTCGCGAACAACCTCAAGGAAGGCGTGCCTTTCGCCACCCCGGTGTTCGACGGCGCGGCCGAGGCCGAGATCAACGCCATGCTCGAGACCGCCGGGCTGCCGACTTCCGGCCAGGTCACCCTGTACGACGGTCGTACCGGCGAGGCGTTCGATCGCCAGGTGACCGTGGGCTACATGCACGTGCTGAAGCTGCACCACCTGGTGGACGACAAGATGCACGCGCGCTCGACCGGGCCGTACAGCCTGGTCACGCAGCAGCCGCTGGGAGGCAAGGCGCAGTTCGGCGGCCAGCGCTTCGGCGAGATGGAGGTCTGGGCGCTCGAGGCGTACGGCGCGGCCTACACCCTGCAGGAGATGCTGACGGTCAAGTCCGATGACATAAATGGCCGCACCAAGGTGTACGAGAACATCGTCAAGGGCGACCACAAGATCGACGCCGGCATGCCGGAGTCCTTCAACGTGCTGGTGAAGGAAATCCGCTCGCTCGGCATTGATATCGACCTGGAGAGGTACTGATGAAAGCGCTACTGGAGCTCTTCAAGCAGGTCCAGCAGGACGAGGATTTCGACGCGATCAAAATCGGGCTCGCTTCGCCCGAGAAGATCCGTTCCTGGTCCTACGGCGAGGTGAAGAAGCCGGAGACGATCAACTACCGGACCTTCAAGCCCGAACGCGACGGCCTGTTCTGCGCCAAGATCTTCGGACCGATCAAGGACTATGAGTGCTTGTGCGGCAAGTACAAGCGCCTCAAGCATCGCGGCGTGATCTGCGAGAAGTGCGGCGTCGAGGTGACGCTCGCCAAGGTCCGGCGCGAGCGCATGGGCCACATCGAGCTCGCCAGCCCGACTGCGCACATCTGGTTCCTCAAGTCTCTGCCCTCGCGGCTCGGCCTGGTGCTGGACATGACGCTGCGCGACATCGAGCGCGTGCTGTATTTCGAAGCCTACGTGGTGACCGATCCGGGCCTGACGCCGCTCAAGCGCTGCCAGCTGCTGACCGAGGACGACTATCTGTCCAAGGTCGAGGAATTCGGGGACGACTTCTCGGCGGCCATGGGCGCCGAGGGCATCCGTGCGCTGCTGCGCTCGATCGACATCAACCGCGACATCGAGAACCTGCGCAAGGACCTCGAGGCGACCAGCTCGGAAGCCAAGATCAAGAAGATCGCCAAGCGCCTCAAGGTGCTCGAGGGTTTCAAGAACTCCAACATCAAGCCCGACTGGATGGTGATGGAAGTGCTGCCGGTTCTGCCGCCCGAGCTGCGCCCGCTGGTGCCGCTGGACGGGGGGCGGTTTGCGACCTCGGATCTAAACGACCTGTATCGGCGCGTGATTAACCGGAACAACCGCCTGAAGCGGCTGTTGGAGCTGAAAGCGCCTGAAATCATCGTGCGCAACGAGAAGCGCATGCTGCAGGAGGCGGTCGACTCGCTGCTCGACAACGGCCGCCGCGGCAAGGCGATGACCGGGGCCAACAAGCGCCCGCTCAAGTCGCTCGCGGACATGATCAAGGGCAAGGGCGGCCGTTTCCGCCAGAACCTGCTCGGCAAGCGCGTCGACTATTCCGGCCGTTCCGTAATCGTGGTCGGCCCGCAGCTCAAGCTGCACCAGTGCGGCCTGCCGAAGAAGATGGCGCTCGAGCTGTTCAAGCCGTTCATCTTCAACAAGCTCGAGCTGCTGGGACTCGCCACCACCATCAAGGCGGCCAAGCGCCTGGTGGAGCAGGAAGTGCCCGAGGTATGGGACATCCTGGAAGAAGTGATCCGAGAGCACCCGGTGATGCTGAACCGGGCGCCGACGCTGCACCGCCTCGGGATCCAGGCGTTCGAGCCGGTGCTGATCGAAGGCAAGGCGATCCAGCTCCACCCGCTGGTGTGCGCGGCGTTCAACGCCGACTTCGACGGCGACCAGATGGCGGTGCACGTTCCGCTTTCGCTCGAGGCGCAGATGGAGGCGAGGACGCTCATGCTCGCTTCGAACAACGTCCTGTCGCCTGCGAACGGCGAGCCGATCATCGTGCCGTCGCAGGACATCGTGCTCGGCCTGTACTACGCCACGCGCGAGTTTCTCAACGCTAAGGGCGAGGGCATGTCGTTCAGCGACCTGGCGGAGGTGCATCGCGCCTATGATTCGCGCCAGGTCGACCTGCATTCGCGGGCCTGGGTGCGCATCAAGGAGGTCGAGGTCAGCGAGGAAGGCGAAAAGTCCGACAAGATTACCCGCTACGAAACAACCGTCGGCCGCGCCCTGCTGTCGGAGATCCTGCCGCCCGGGCTGCCGTTCGCGCTGCTCAACCGGCCGTTGAAGAAGAAGGAGATCTCGCGCCTGATCAACGCCGCGTTCCGCCGCTGCGGGCTGCGCGAGACGGTGATTTTCGCCGACAAGCTGATGCAGGCGGGCTTCACCATGGCTACGCGCGCCGGAATCTCGTTCGGCGTGCACGACATGCGCATTCCGACGCAGAAGCACGCCATGATCCAGGCGGCCGAAGCCGAGGTGAAGGAGATCGAAAGCCAATACACCTCGGGCTTGGTCACGGTGGGCGAGCGCTACAACAAGGTGGTCGACATCTGGTCGCGCTGCGGCGAGCAGGTCGGCAAGGTGATGATGGAGCAGCTCGGCACCGAAGAGGTGATCGATCGTCACGGCAAGAAGGTGCGCCAGGAGGCGTTCAACTCGATCTACATGATGGCCGACTCCGGCGCGCGCGGCTCCGCGGCGCAGATCCGGCAGCTCGCCGGCATGCGGGGCCTGATGGCGAAGCCCGACGGCTCGATCATCGAGACGCCGATCACCGCTAATTTCCGCGAAGGTCTCAACGTGCTGCAGTACTTCATCTCGACGCACGGCGCACGGAAAGGCCTGGCCGACACGGCACTCAAGACCGCGAACTCCGGCTACCTCACGCGCCGCCTGGTCGACGTCACGCAGGACCTGGTGGTCACCGAGGACGACTGCAACACCCAAAACGGCGTCTCGATGAAGGCGCTGGTCGAGGGCGGCGAGGTGGTCGAGGCGCTCAAGGAGCGGATCCTCGGGCGCGTTCTGGCGACCGAACTCACGCATCCGGAGAGACAGGACGTGCTCTATCCGGCCGGCACGCTGCTGGACGAAGACGCGGTGGACACCATCGACAGCCTGGGCATCGACGAGGTCAAAGTGCGCACGGCGCTCAGCTGCGACACGCGTTTTGGCGTGTGCGCCAAGTGCTATGGGCGCGACCTTGGCCGCGGCTCGCTGGTGAATGTGGGCGAGGCGATCGGCGTGATCGCGGCCCAGTCGATCGGCGAACCGGGTACCCAGCTGACGATGCGGACCTTCCACATTGGCGGCGCGGCATCGAGGACCGCGGTGGCGAGCCAGGTCGAGGCAAAATCGGCCGGCACGGCGCGCTTCACGCCGACCATGCGCTACCTCTCGAACGCCAAAGGCGACAAGGTGGTGATCTCGCGCTCCGGCGAAGTGATCATCGCCGACGACAACGGTCGCGAGCGCGAGCGCCACAAGGTGCCTTACGGCGCGATGCTTCAAGTGGTCGACGGTGACGCGATCAAGGCCGGCAAGATCGTTGCCAGCTGGGATCCGCACCACCGCCCGATCATCACCGAGTATGGCGGCACGGTGAAATTCGAGCACGTCGAGGAGAACGTCACGGTTGCCAAGCAAATCGACGACGTGACCGGCCTTTCGACCCTGGTCGTGATCGACGTCAAGCGCCGCGGCAGCGCCGCGGCGAAGGGCGTGCGGCCGTCGGTCAAGCTGCTGAACGAGTCGGGCGAGGAAGTGCGCATCGCCGGGACCGATCACGCGGTGAACATCAGCTTCCCCGTCGGAGCGGTGATCGCCGTGCGGGAAGGCCAGCAGGTGCAGATCGGCGAGGTGCTGGCGCGCATTCCCCAGGAAGTGTCGAAGACGCGCGACATCACGGGCGGTCTGCCGCGGGTGGCCGAACTGTTCGAGGCGCGCGCGCCGAAAGACAAGGCGGTGCTCGCCGAGTACACCGGCACGGTTTCGTTCGGCAAGGACACCAAGGGCAAGCAGCGCCTGGTGATTACCGACCTCGAGGGCGTGCAGCACGAGGAACTGATCCCGAAGGACAAGCACGTGCTGGTGCACGACGGCCAGGTGGTGAACAAGGGCGAGATGATCGTCGACGGCTCGGTCGATCCGCACGACCTGCTGCGCCTGCTCGGGGTGGAGGCGCTCGCGCGCTACATCATCGACGAGGTGCAGGACGTCTACCGTCTACAGGGCGTGAAGATCAACGACAAGCACATCGAGGTCATCGTGCGGCAGATGCTGCGGCGCGTGCAGATCGAGGACCCGGGCGAAACGGCGTTCATCCAGGGCGAGCAGGCCGAGCGGGCCGACGTGCTGGAGGAAAACGAGAAGGCCGAAAAAGACGGCAAGAAAACGGCGACCTACTCGTACATGCTGCTCGGCATCACCAAGGCCTCCCTGTCGACCGACTCGTTCATCTCCGCGGCCTCCTTCCAGGAAACCACGCGCGTGCTGACCGAGGCGGCGATCATGGGCAAGCGCGACGGGCTGCGCGGCCTGAAGGAGAACGTCATCGTCGGGCGCCTCATCCCCGCCGGTACCGGCATGGCGTATCACAACATGCGCAAGCAGCAGGCGGCCGAGCCGATCCTGCCGGAGATCCCGGCGGGCGAGGAAGTGCCGGCCACCGAGACGACCGCTTCGAACGGCGGCTGAGCGCGGGCTGCGACGGCGACCAAGGGGCGGCTGCGGCCGCCCCTTTTTTTATTTACCATAGCGCGCGATGAGCACGGTACGCGAGCTCGACCCGTCCCTGCCGAGACCAGCCACGCCGGTGGACCTGGGAGCGATCCACGCGATCTATGCGCACCACGTCCTGAACGGACTTGCCTCGTTCGAGGAGGTGCCGCCGACGCCGGACGAGATGCGCAGGCGCTTCGACGAGGTCATCGGGCGCGGTCTGCCTTTTCTCTCGCTCGAGCTCGACGGCGCAATCGCCGGCTACGGCTATTGTGCGCCCTACCGGGCCCGCTCCGCCTATCGCTACGCGCTCGAGGACTCGGTCTACGTCCGGCCCGACATGGTCGGGCGCGGCATCGGGCGCGCGCTCCTGAGCGGGCTGATCGGGCGCTGCGAAGCGCTCGGCTACCGGCAGCTCGTGGCCGTGATCGGCGACAGCGCCAATACGGCCTCGATCGCGCTGCACGCGGGCCAGGGTTTTCTGCGCGCCGGCACGCTGCGTTCGGTCGGCTTCAAATTCGGCCGCTGGGTGGACAGCGTGATCATGCAGCGCCCGCTCGGCCGCGGCGACGCGGCGCCGCCGCTTACTTGAGCAGCAGGGCGACGCCGCTCGCCACCAGCAGCAGGGCGACCACCCGCTTGAAAACCGCCTCGGGCAGGCCGTGGTGGACGCGCTCGCCCAGCACCATGCCCACGATCATCGCCGGCAGCAGCAGCGCGATCAGGGCGATCGCCCTGGCGTCGTAGAAACCGAGGCTGCCGTAGCCGGCGGCGCGCAGCAGCGCGAGCAGGAACAGGATCGCGGACATGGTGGCGCGAAAGCGCGCCTTGTCGAGGTCCAGCGCGTTCAGGTAAATGACGAACACGGGTCCCGCCATGCCGCCGAACAGCGTGCTGATCAGGCCGCCGCCGGCGCCGGCGAGCGGCGCGAGCCAGACGCGCGGCGCGTGCAGCGCTGCCTTGCGCGGCGAGAGCGTCCACAGCGCGTAGACGATGATGAACAGCGCCAGCGCATTGCGCAGCATCTCGGGATGCAGTTCCTTGAACAGCCATAGCCCCACCGCCCAGCCGGCGATCGTGGGCAGCAGCAGGCCGCGCACGCCGCGCCATTCGACGTGGCGGAATTCGCGCACCGTTTGGCCGAAGGAGGCGACGATGCCGAGGGTGGTGATGACGGGGATCACCGTGCGCAGCGGCAGCGCGAGCACCAGCAGCGGGATCGCCACCACGCCGGCGCCGAAGCCGGTCGCGCCGCGCAGAGTATAGGCGGCCACGACCACCAGCGCGCACAAGGCGAGTTGCCACGCGGGGGCGGTGGCCTGCAGCGTCTCGATCACGAACCGGGCAGCAGTACCACCTTGCCCATTACGCGCCGCTCGGCCATGTCCTGGACCGCCCGCGCTGCTTGGTCGAGCCGGTAGGTCGCCGAGATGTGCGGGCGCAGCTTTCCCTGCGCGAACCACGCTCCCAGCTCATCGAGCGCGGCGGCGAATTCGTCGGGCGCGCGCTTGGTCCACTCGCCCCAGTACACACCCACGATAGAACGCTCCATGAGCAGCGGCAGATTGAGCGCGATCTTCGGGATTTCGCCGGCGGCGAACCCGATCACCAGCAGGCGCGCGCGCCAGCTGGAGGAGCGCAGCGCCGCCTCGGTGTAGGCGCCGCCGACGGGATCGTAGATCAGATCGACGCCCTTGCCGCCGGTGAGCGCTTTGATCCTCGCGCGCAGATCCTCGGCGGCGTAGTCGATCGTCTCGTCCGCGCCGTGCTCGCGGCACACTGCGAGCTTTTCCTTGCTCGAAGCAGCGGCGATCACGCGCAGGCCGAGGATCTTGCCGATCTCGACCGCGGCGAGCCCGACGCCGCCGGCGGCGCCGAGCACCAGTAGCGTTTCGCCCGGGTGCGCGTCGGCGCGGTTGCAAAGGGCGTGGTGCGAGGTGCCGTAGGTAAGCAGGAAAGACGCCGCGGTGGGAAAGTCCATCTTGGCCGGAATCGGCACTAGGCGCGTGTTGGCGCTCACCAGGCACTCCTCGGCGAAGCCGCCGAAGCCACCGGCGCCGAGCACCCGGTCTCCGGGCTTCACGTGCGTCACGCCCGGGCCGACCTCTTTCACTTCGCCGGCGAACTCGGAGCCGGGGGTGAAAGGCGGCGTCGCCTTCACCTGGTACTTGTTCTGGATGATCAGGACGTCGGGGAAATTGACGCTCGCCGCCTTCACCGCCACCACGACTTCGCCCGGCCCCGGCCTGGGCGACGGGACCTCCTCGACCACCAGGGTCTCGGGCGGTCCGAACTGCTTGCAGATCACTGCCTTCATGGGATTTCCGTTGCAGAAGCTCTAGTGGGAACGGCTCGCCAGCCCGCCGTCGATCGTTAGTATGCACCCCGACGTGTACGCCGAGCGATCCGAAACGAGAAACGCCGCCGCCGCGGCGATTTCTTCGGGCGTCGCCGGGCGGCCGAACGACATGTTGGCGAACAGCTCCTTGTAGCGCGCCGCATCGCCCAGCAGCGTCTCCGCGCGCTGCTTGTACAAGCCAGTCAGGCGGTCGGTCGACACCGGGCCGGGATTGATCCCCAGCACCCGGACGCCGTCGGCGTGCGAGGCTCCGCCCAGCGCCCGGGTGAACGCCATCAGCGCCGCGTTGGCGGTGCTGCCGGCGATGTAGGCAGCGTCCATCTTCTCGCCCGCGCTGCCGATGATGTTGAGGATGACGCCGCGTCCGCGCCGCTTCATCACCGCATAGACCTGCCGGCTGAGGTTGATGTAGCCGAAGACTTTCAGGTCCCAGGCGCGGCGCCACGTCTCCTCGTCGACCTTCAGCAGATCGCCGCCGGGGATCGCGCCGGCGTTGTTGATCAGGATGTCGAGCTCGCCGGCCCAGGCCGCGAGCGCCTCGGGCGCGCCTCGTTGCGACAGGTCGATTGCCTTCGCCTTCGGCCCCGCCGCCGGGTTGCGCGCCGCGATCAGCACCTCGCAGCCCTCCGCGGCAAGCGCTTCGGCGCAGGCCTTGCCGATCCCCTTCGAGCCTCCCGTGACCAGCACGCGCCGGCCCGTCAGGTTCATTTCCATAAAACAGCCCTCCCTCGAACGCACAAATTTGGTTAGTCTTGCGCCTTCCCGGCCCCGGCACAACCGAGCCTGCGAAACCGGGACTTGCCAGGAATTTCCGCGATGCCGACCCTGAACACCGACGATGGCGTGAAGCTCTACTACGAGGAGACCGGCAGCGGTACGCCGATCCTGTTCGTGCACGAGTTCGCCGGCGACTGCCGCAGCTGGGAGCCGCAGGTGCGCCACTTCTCGCGCCGCTACCGCTGCATCACCTACAACGCGCGCGGCTACCCGCCCTCGGACGTGCTGCCCGATCCGGACCGCTACTCGCAGGAGCGCGAACGCGACGACGTGCGCTGCGTGCTCGATGCGCTGGGCCTGGAGCGGGCGCACGTGGTGGGACTGTCGATGGGCGCCATGGCCACGCTGCACTTCGGCATGGTGCACAGCGGGCGGGCGCTGTCGCTGGTGACGGCGGGCGTCGGCAGCGGTGCGCACAAGAGCGAGTACGCGCGCTTCCAGGCCGATTCGCGCGCCCACGCCAAGTCGATCCTCGAGCACGGCATGGCGCGCTTCGCTGCGGGCTACGGCGAGAACCCCACCCGCGTGACCATGAAGGCGAAGGATCCGCGCGGCTTCGCCGAGTTTCAGCGCCACCTGTCCGAGCACTCCGCCGAGGGCTCGGCCAACACGATGCTCGGCTACCAGGCGCGCCGGCCGTCGCTGTACGACCTGAGCGCCGAGATGGCGGCGATCAGCGCGCCGCTGCTGGTGATCGCCGGCGACGAGGATCCGTCGACGATCGAGCCGTCGCTGCTGATCAAGCGTACGGTGCCGGGCGCGCGGCTCGCGATGCTCCCGAGGACCGGGCACATGCTCAACCTCGAGGAACCGGCGCTGTTCAACCGCCTGGTCGAGGACTTCTTTCATCAAGTGGAGACCGGGCGTGCACGCGGCTGATGCGCTTTCCCACCTGCGCGTGATCGATCTCACGCGCGTGCGCGCGGGCCCGACTTGCGCCAAGCAGTTCGCCGACTGGGGCGCGGACGTGATCAAGGTCGAGGCGCCGGCCACCGATGGCGACGACGGCTTCGGCCCGCGCCAGGGGTCGGATTTCCAGAATCTGCACCGCAACAAGCGCTCGCTCACCCTGAATCTCAAGGACCCGCGCGGGGTCGAGGTGCTCAAGCGCCTGGTGAAGACCGCCGACGTGGTGGTCGAGAACTACCGGCCCGACGTCAAGCACCGCCTGGGTATCGACTACGAAACGCTCGCCAGGGAGAATCCCGGCCTCATTTACGCCAGCATCTCGGGGTTCGGACAGGACGGCCCCTACCGCGACCGCGCCGGCTTCGACCAGATTGCACAGGGCATGGGCGGACTGATGTGGGTGACCGGGCTTCCCGGGCAGGGGCCGGTGCGCGCTGGCATCCCGGTGGCCGACCTGGCCGCGGGGCTGTACGCTGCGCTCGGCGTGATGATCGCGCTGCAGGAGCGCAGCCGCACGGGCAAGGGGCAATGGGTGCAGAGCTCGCTGCTGTCGGCGATGGTGGCGATGATGGACTTCCAGGCCGCGCGCTGGCTGGTCGAGGGCCACGTGCCGGGGCAGGCCGGCAACGACCACCCGACGTCGATTCCGACCGGCGTGTTCCCGACGACCGACGGCTACGTCAACATCGCCGCGGCCGGCAATGTCATCTGGACGCGGCTGTGCGAGGCGCTCGGCGAACCGTCGCTCGCCACGCAGCCCGAGTACGCCACCGGTGCGCTGCGCTCGAAGAACCGCGCCGCGCTGAACGAGCTGCTGGCCGGTCTCACCCGGCGCCACGGCTCGAGCGAGCTGATCGAGCTGCTCAACAAGGCAGGCGTGCCCTGCGGCCCGATCTACAAGATGAACGAGGTGTTCGACGACCCGCAGGTGCGCCACCTCGGCATGGCGGCGCCGGTGCCCAGGCCCGGTAGCGGCGAGCTGAACCTGGTCGGGCCGGCGATCCGGCTCTCGCGCACGCCGGCGCGCATGCAGCGCACCATGGGGCCCGCCGGGGAGCACAACGGCGAGATTCTGCGCTCGCTCGGCTACGCCGAGGCCGAGATCGAGAAGCTGCGCGCCGACAAGGTGATCTGAGGAGATTCGATGAGCGAAGCGAAACTGCGCGCCGAGCGCGACGGCCACATCGGCTGGATGGTTTTCGACAACCCGGCGCGCCGCAACGCGATCACGGGCGAAATGTGGCGCGCGATACCGAAGGCAATGGCGCAATTCGATGCCGACCCCGAGGTGCGCTGCGTGGTGCTGCGCGGCGAGGGCGACATCGCCTTCGCTGCCGGCGCCGACATCTCGGAGTTCGAGAAGCGGCGCGCGGACGCGCAAGCCGCCGGCAAGCACGACAACAGCATCGACGTCGCCCAGCTCGCGCTGGAAAACTCCGCCAAGCCGGTGCTGGCGATGATCCGCGGCTTCTGCCTCGGCGGCGGGCTGGAGATCGCGCTCGCCTGCGACCTGCGCTATTGCGGCGCCTCGGCGAGTTTCGCGATCCCCGCCGCGCGCCTGGGCATCGGCTACGGCGTGCACGGCACCAACCGGCTGGTGGCGAGCGTCGGCCACGCCGCGGCGCGCGAGATCATGCTCAGCGGGCGGCGCTACAAGGCCGACGAGGCGTTCGCCATGGGGTTGGTCAACCGCGTGCTGCCCGACGAGGAGCTGGAGGGCTATGTTCGCAAGCTCGCGTCCGACCTGGCGGCCAACGCGCCGCTGTCGATGGCCGCCTCGAAGTCGATCATCAACAGCCTGATCGAGCCGGGTGGGGATTTCTCGCAGGGCGAGGCGCTGATCGAGCGCTGCGCGAAGAGCGAGGACCATGTCGAAGGCCGCCGCGCGTTCATGGAGAAGCGGATGCCGAAGTTCAGGGGAATATAGCCTTAAATGAAGGCGAACCCACTCAAGGTCAGGGGCATCCGGGTGCGCGCGGTCGGTGCGCCGATGAAGCGCCCGCTCGCGACCGCCACCGGTTCGATCAAAGTCGCGCCGCTGCTGCTGGTCGACCTGCAGACCGACGGCGGCATCACCGGCCGCTCCTACCTGTTCGGCATCAACGCGTCGCACCTGCCGCCGATGGCAAAGCTGGTCGAGGCGATGGGCGAGATGATCACGGGCGACGCGCTGGCTCCGTTCGAGCTCGAGAAGAAGCTCCGCGCCCGTCACACGCTGCTCGGCGTGCACAACATCGTGCTGTTCGCGATCTCGGCGATCGACATGGCTGCCTGGGATGCGCTCGGCCAGGCGCTCGCCCAGCCGCTGGTGCGGCTGCTGGGCGGCGCGCCGCGCCCGGTGCGCGCCTACAATTCCAAGGGGCTCGGCATCATGCCGCTCAAGGCGCTGGTGCGCGAGGCGATCGAGCTGGCGAGCGAGGGTTTCGACGCGGTCAAGCTTCGCCTCGGGCGCCCGGACGCGCGCGACGACATCGAAGCGCTGCGCGCGGTGAAGAAGGCGCTCGGCACCAAGGTCACGCTGATGGTGGACTTCAACCAGGGCCTGTCGGTGAACGAGGCGCTGCGGCGCGGGCGCATGATCGACGACGAAGGCGGCGTTCACTGGATCGAGGAGCCGGCGCGGGCGGACGATTTCGCCGGCAATGCACGCATCGCGCGCGAGGTGGCCACCCCGATCCAGATCGGCGAGAACTTCATGGGTCCCGAGCAGATGGCGCAGGCGCTCGCGGCGCAGGCCTGCGACTTCGTCATGCCGGACGCGCAACGGATCGGCGGCGTCACCGGCTGGATGCGCGCTGCGGCGCTGGCGCAGGCCGCGGGCCTGGAGATGTCGAGCCACCTGTTTCCGGAGGTGAGCTGTCACCTGCTTGCAGTGACGCCGACCTGCCACTGGCTGGAGTACGTCGACTGGGCCGACGCGGTGCTCGAACAGCCTGCCGAGCTGATGCAGGGCGCGGTGCTGATCCCGGAGCGGCCGGGCATCGGCATGCGCTGGAACGAGAAAGCCGTCAGGCGCTACGCGCTCTAGCCATGTTCACGCGCCACTTTCCCAACTGGCCTTCGGGCGTGCCGCGCTCGCTGCGCATCCCGCGCACCAGTATCTATTACAACCTCGAGGTGAGCGCGACGCGCTATCCCGAGTCTGCCGTGATCGACTATTACGGCAGCCGCATCTCATATTCGCAGATGAAGCGTGAGGTCGACGCCCTGGCCGGCTTCCTGCAGCGGCGCTGCGGCGTGGCCAAGGGCGACCGGGTGCTGCTGTACTGCCAGAACGGCCCGCACTTCATGCTCGGCTACTACGCGATCCTGCGCGCCGACGCGGTGGTGGTGCCGGTCAACCCGATGAACCGCACCGAGGAGCTGCGCCACTACGTCGAAGACGGCCAAGCGCACACCATCGTCTCGACCCAGGAGCTGTGGGACCGCATCGCGCCGCTGATCGGCACCAGCGCGCTGGAAAACGCGCTGATCGGCGCGCACTCGGAATACCTGACCACGCCGACCGACCTGCCGCTGCCGGAATTCGTGCGCGCGCCGGCGGCGATCCCGAGTTACGGCGGCGTCACCTCGTGGCGCGAAGCGCTCGCGGCCGGCCTCGCGCCGGGGCCGCACCTGGCCGGCCCGGACGACCTCGCGGTGATGCCCTACACCTCGGGCACCACCGGCAAGCCCAAGGGCTGCATGCACACCCACTCGAGCGTGCTGTCGACCTCGACCGCCGGCTGCCACTGGCGCGGCGCCGCCAGCGGCTCGGTAGCGCTCGCGGTGCTGCCGATGTTCCACGTCACCGGCATGCAGGCCGGGATGAACACGCCGATCCAGGCCGGCGCGATGTCGGTGGTGATGACGCGCTGGGACCGCGAGTGCGCCGCGATGCAGATCGAGCGCGCGCGCGTGACCGGCTTCACCGCGATCACTACCATGGTGGTCGATTTCCTCGCCAACCCGAACCTCGCGAAGTACGACCTCTCGTCGATGACCACGCTCGGCGGCGGCGGCGCGGCGATGCCCGAGGCGCTGGCGAAGAAGCTCTACGACACGCTCGGGCTCGAGTTCATCGAGGGCTACGGCCTGACCGAGACCATGGCGCCGAGCCACAGCAACCCGCCGCAGCGCCCCAAGCGCCAGTGCGGCGGGATCCCGATCTTCGACACTGACTCGCGCGTGCTCGATCCCGAGACCTTTCGCGAATGCGGACCGAACGAGGTGGGCGAGATCGTGATGAACGGGCCGCAGGTGTTCAAGGGCTACTGGCGGCAGGAAAGGGCGACCGCCGAGGCCTTCATCGAGCACGACGGCAAGAAATTCTTCCGCTCGGGCGACCTCGGCTACTACGACGAGGAAGGCTACTTCTTCATCACCGACCGCCTCAAGCGCATGATCAATGCGTCGGGCTTCAAGGTCTGGCCGGCCGAGGTCGAGGCGATGCTCTACGCCCACCCCGACATCCAGGAGGCCTGCATCATCGGCGCGCTCGACCCCTACCGCGGCGAGACCGTCAAGGCGGTGATCGTGCCCAAAGCCGAGGCGCGCGGGCGGCTCAAGCCGGAGGACATCACCGCGTGGGCGCATGAGCGCATGGCCGCGTTCAAGGTGCCGCGCGTGGTCGAGTTCGTCGACGAGCTGCCGAAGACCGCGACCGGCAAGATCTTCTGGCGCAAGCTGCAGGAAGAAGAGACCGCGCGCGCGAAGCGCTCGGGGAATCAGCCGGCGTAGCCGAGGCCCAGGGCGCGCAGCTTTTCGGCTTCGGCCGCGGAAAATCCCCAGTCAGCGAGTGCCTCGCGGCCTCCGGCGCCGCGTTCCGGGGGCGGGCGGCGGATCTCGGCCGGCGTGCGCGACAAGCGCGGCGCGGGCGCGGGCTGAGTCACACCGCCGACTTCGACGAAGCTGCCGCGCGCGACGTTGTGCGGATGCTGTTTCGCTTCGCTGAAAGTGAGCACGGGCGCGAAGCAGGCATCCGAGCCCTCGAACGCGGCGCACCACTCGTCGCGCGTCTTTGACTTGAAGCGCTCGGCGAAGCGCTCGCGCAGCTCGGGCCAGCGCGCGCGGTCGTGCTGCCCGGGAAGCGGTTCGCCCTTTAAGCCCAGCCTTGCCAGCAGATCGTCGTAAAAGCGCGCCTCGATCGAGCCGATCGAGACGTATTTTCCGTCCTTCGTCTCGTACGTGTCGTACCAGGGCGCGCCGGTGTCGAGCGTGTTCTCGCCGCGCACTTCGCTCCAGCGTCCCGCGGCGAGCATGCCGGAGAACATCGCCGCGAGCTGGGAGGCGCCTTCGACCATGGCGGCGTCGACCACCTGCCCCTTGCCCGAGCGCTGCGCGTCGAGCAGCGCGCAGGCGATGCCGAAGCCGAGCAGCATGCCGCCGCCGCCGAAGTCGCCCACCAGGTTGAGCGGCGGCACCGGCGCTTCGCCCTTGCGGCCGAAGGCGTGCAGCACGCCGGCGAGCGCGATGTAGTTGATGTCGTGGCCCGCGCGCGGCGCGAGCGGCCCGTCCTGGCCCCAGCCGGTCATGCGGCCGTAGACCAGCTTTGGGTTGCGCACCAGCGCGACTTCGGGCCCGAGGCCGAGGCGCTCCATGACGCCGGGGCGGAAACCCTCGATCAGCGCGTCGGCGCGCGCGATCAGCTCGAGCGCCGCCTCGACGCCCTGCGGCGACTTGAGGTCGAGCGTGACCGAGCGCCGGCCGCGCATCATGACGTCGTTCCAGCGTTCGCGCTTCAGCCCCAGGTCGGTGGCCGCCGGGCGGTCGATGAGCAGCACGTCGGCGCCCATGTCGGCCAGCAGCATGCCGGCGAACGGCCCGGGGCCGATCGCCTCCAGCTCGAGCACGCGGATTCCTGCGAGGGGTCCCATGAACCGGATGATATCCTCAGCCGGTGCCCGCGCGTTACCCGCAACGCATCGTCTGCCTCACCGAAGAAACCACCGAGACGCTCTACTTGCTTGGCGAGCAGCGGCGCATCGTCGGCGTCTCGGGCTACACCGTGCGCCCGCCCGAAGCGCGGCGCGACAAGCCGAAGGTATCGGCGTTTCTCTCTGCGAAAACGGACAAGATCCTTGAGCTGAAGCCGGACCTCGTGCTCGGCTTCTCCGACTTGCAGGCCGACATCGCGCGCGATCTGGCGAAGGCGGGCCTGAACGTCGTGATCTTCAACCAGCGCTCGGTGGACGAGATCCTGTCGATGATACTGACGCTATCGGCAATGGTCGGCGCGGCCGACAAGGGCAGGACGCTCATCGACGAGATCGAAAACGGCCTCGAATCGATCAAGCTCGCCGCAAAGAAGTTTCCCCGCCGCCCCAGGGTCTACTTCGAGGAGTGGGACGAGCCGATGATCAGCGCCATCCGCTGGGTCAGCGAGCTGATCGGAATCGCGGGCGGCGAGGATGTATTTTCATCCTTGTCTTTTTCTCACGCTGCCAGCGGCCGCACCGTTGCTGACCCGCACGAGGTGGTGCGGCGCGCGCCCGACGTGATCCTGGGCTCGTGGTGCGGCAAGAAGTTCCGTCCGGAGCGCGTCGCCGCGCGCCCCGGCTGGGACGCGATTCCCGCGGTGCGCGCAGGCGCGCTCTACGAAATCAAGTCCGCCGACATCCTGCAGCCCGGGCCCGCGGCGCTCACCGACGGCGTGCGCCGCATGCACCAGATCCTCACTGCGAGGGCAGCAGACCTTTCACGTTGAAGGCCGGCGCGCTGCCGTCCTTGAGCTCTCCGGCGTAGACCGTGAGGTGCGGGAACGGGATCTCGATGCCGCGCGCGTCGTAGGCCTTCTTGAGCCGCCTGAGGAATTCGCGCCGCACCGACCACTGTTGGATCGGCGGCACGACCTTGAACCGGCAGATCAGGTTCACCGACGAATCGCCCCACTCGTCGACGCCGATGATCTCGACGTCGGCGGCCAGGTTGGGCCCGAACACCGGGTCCTCCCGCATTTCCTTGCCGACCTCCTTCATCACCGCGAACGCCTCGTCGACGTCCTCGCGGTAGGCGATGCCGACCCTGACCACCGCCTGCGCGAAGTCGCGCGTGAGGTTCTTGACCACCTTGATCTCGCCGTTGGGCACGAAGATCACGTGGCCGTCAAAATTGCGCATGCGCACGTAGCGCAGGGTCATCTCCTCGACCAGCCCTGCCTGACCGCCGGTATCGACGATGTCGCCCTGGCGGATCTGGTCCTCCAGCAGCAGGAAGAAGCCGTTGAAGTAATCCTTGATCAGGCTCTGCGCGCCGAAGCCGATGGCGATGCCTGCGACTCCGGCGGTCGCCAGTACCGGGGCGACCGAGATCCCGAGCTCGCCCAGCAGCAGCATGCCGGTCACCAGCCAGATGACCACTGCGGCGATGTAGCGGAATACGCGGCCGAGGGTCTGGACGCGGGCTTGCTGGTCAGGCCCGCGGCGTCGCTCGAGGAAGGCACGGAAGGTCCGAATGAAGCGCGAGGCCACGCCCTGCAACACGCTGGCCGCGATCAGGATCAGCACGATGCGCACGCCGTGGGTGACGGCGAGTTTCGCATCGGCGTCGAGCTGATTGAAGTAGTGAAGCACGGTATTCATCGGCGAATCTCTTTTAGTGCATGCCCGAAGGGTCGATGTTATCAGTCGTCCCCGCGCAGATCGGGGTCGGCGTCGATGCGCGCTTTCAGCTTGCGCATGCCGGCGAGCCAGCGGTCGCGGTCCGCCGTCTTGCGGCGCTCGTACTCGGCAACCTCGGGGTGCGGCAGGACGAGGAAGGTCTCGGCCTCGATCGCGCGGACCACGCACTCGGCCACGTGCTCGGCGGTGACGGAACCATCGAGCAGGAACGACTTGCGGTTGCCCTTGGGCCCGAGAAGCATCGGCGTGCGTACGCCCTGCGGACAGAGGCACGACACGCGGATTCCGCGCTCGTGATAGTTCACCGACAGCCACTCGGCGAACGCCACCGCGGCGTGCTTGGAGACGGTGTAGGTCGCCGAGTCGACCTGCATCAAGAGGCCGGCGGCGGATGCGGTGTTCAACAGGTAGCCGCCACCCTGCGCCAGCATGCGCGGAATGACCGCGCGCGCGGCGTACAGGTGCGCCATGAAGTTGACGTCCATCGTGCGCTTCCAGGCCTCGTCCGGGGCGTCGAGCCCGCTGCGCTCGATGATGCCCGCGTTGGAGCAGAAGAGATCGATGCGGCCGTGCTGCGCGATCACTTTCTCGACCAGATCCTTCACCTGCTGCTCGCTTGAGACGTCGCAGGCGATGCCCGCGGCGTCGCTTAGATTGAGGTCGGCGGCGATGACCGCCCGCGCCCCCTCCGTGCGAAAGCGCTCGACCAGCGCCTTGCCGATGCCGCTCGCGCCCCCGGTGACCACACAGACCTTGTCGCGTAGTTTCATTTCTTGTCCTCCTCGCTCAGCGGACATTCTGGACGATTGCGCGCGCGGCGTATATCGTCGGCCCCTTTCCTCGAGCGGTGAGATGCGATGGCGGAACTGGTTCTGGTGCGGCACGCGCAGGCGGCTTTCGGCACCGACGACTACGACCGGCTGACCGAGCTCGGCCACCGTCAGGCGCGCTGGCTGGGCGAGTATTTCGCGGAGCGCGCGATTGAATTCGACCGCGTGGTGACCGGAACTCTGCGCCGGCACCAGGAGACCCTGGCCGGAATCGCCGCAGCGCTGCCGCTCCCCGCGGCCGAGGCGGGGCCGGGCCTGAACGAGTACCGGGCGGACGTCTTGCTTGCCGCGCACCTCGCGGGGCGCGGTCTGCCGCCGCTCGAGCACGCCAAGGACCGGCGCGGGCACTTCCGCGTGCTGCGCGAGGCGCTCTATGCCTGGGTCGACGGCACGCTCCGTGCGGACGCGCACCTGTCCTTCCCCGAGTTCGAGGCCGGCGTGCGGCAGGCGCTCGAAGCCGCTCGCCACGGCGCCGAGCGGGTGCTGGTGGTGAGCTCGGGCGGGCCGATTTCGACCGCGGTCGGCGCCGTGCTCGGCGTCGCGCCGCGCATCGTCGTCGATCTGAACCTTCAGACCCGCAACACGGGCCTGAGCGAGCTGCGCGCCGGTGCGCAGCGCGCGCATTGCGTGAGCTTCAACGCCGTGCCGCATCTCGAGCGCCCCGGGCGGCGCGAGGCGATCACCTACTCCTAGAAATCAGTGGATGCCGAGCGCCGCTTCGACGGTGCGCACCATGGCGACCAGGCGCGGCCCGATGTCGTCCTCGAGCTGGCCCTTTTTGAGCGCGAACGAGGGCACGCCGCAGTTGAAGGCCACGATCTCGCCGTCCACCGTGCGCCGCATCGGCACCGCAACCGCCGACACTTCGCGCCGCAGCTCGCCGACCGAGACGCAAAAGCCCTTGGCGCGCATGTCCTCGAGGCTCTTGTCCATCGCGGCGCGGAACTTGCGGTGCAGCTCCGGCTCCTTGACCTTGATCTGGTTCAGCACTGCCTCGCGCTCGGCCGGCGTGCAGGCGGCGAGAAACGCGCGCCCGATCGCGGCCTGCGCGATCGGCACCGCGGTGCCGATGTCGGGCAGCATGGTGAGCGCGTTGCCGTTGCGCGAGGATTCCACGTAGACCATGTTGAGGCGGTCGCGGACGCCCATGGATACGGAGCCGTGGCAGTAGTCGGCCAGCTCCTTCATCAGCGGGCGCGCCACCTGGCGCACGCTCATCGAGGCGAGCAGCGGATAGCCGATCGACAGCACCGCCGAGCCGAGCTGGTACTTGCCCAGGCGCATGTTGTGCCGCAGGTAGCCCAGCTTGGTCAGGGTATAGGTCAGGCGCGACACCGTCGGTTTCGGCAGCCCGGTGCGCACCGAGATCTCCTTGTTGCCGAGCATGGTCTCAAGCGGCGTAAAACATCGCAGCACCTCCAGCCCGCGCGCCAAGGTGGTGGCAAACTGGCGGTCGCCTTCGTGCTCGTAGCTGTAGGGTGCCCCCGCATGCGACAGGGGGGCAGCGGCCTCTGGTGCGCCCATCGATTCGTCTCCTGGATTTATTGTTGGTTGTGGCGGATGTTTCGCATTTCGATATTCGTTCGCACCCGGTCCGGGTGTCAACTTAGTCATATCATATTTCGCATATCAAAACACCACGGAGACCGCCATGACCCCATCACCGTTCGACCTGCAAGGCAAGGTGGCCTTCATCACCGGCTCGACCCGCGGCATAGGCAAGTCGATTGCGATGGAGATGGCCCGTGCTGGCGCCAAAGTGGTCATCTCCAGCCGCAAGGCCGATGCCTGCGAGGCGGTGCGGGCCGAGTTCGAGCGGCAGGGCTGGCCGGTGGTCGCGCAGCCGTGCAATGTTTCGCGCAAGGACGAGCTGCAGGCGCTGGTCGACAAGACCCTGGCGACCTGGGGCCGGATCGACATCGCGGTGGCGAACGCCGCCGCCAACCCCTACTACGGGCCTCTGGCGCAGCTGCCGGATGAGGCTTTCGACAAGATCTTCGCCAACAACGTGAAAAGCGTGCTGTGGCTCGCCAACATGACGCTGCCCGGCATGGCCGAGCGCGGCGGCGGAAGCTTCATCACCATCGGCTCGATCGGCGGCCTGAAGGCCAACACCGTGATCGGGGCCTACGGCATCTCCAAGGCTGCCGACCATCACCTGGTGCGCAACTTGGCCGCGGAGTGGGGGCCGAAGAACATCCGCGTCAACGCGATCGCCCCGGGGCTGATCAAGACCGATTTCGCGCGCGCCCTGTGGGAGGACGAAAAGCGCAGAAAGGAGCGCGAGGCGCTCACCCCCCTGCGACGGCTCGGCGAACCGGACGAGATCGGCGGCATCGCGGTGTTCCTGGCGTCGTCCGCGGCTTCGTTCATCACCGGCCAGGTGATCGTCGCCGACGGCGGGGTGACGATCGTCTGAGCGCTGCGCTAGACTAGCCCGCTGCAAGGAGCCCGCCATGGATCTGAACTACTCTTCTGAGGAACTGGCTTTTCGTGACGAGGTGCGGGGCTGGCTGAACGCCAACCTGCCCGACGATCTGCGACGCAAGGTGGCGGAATACGAGCACCTCACGCGCGACGACCTGTTGCGATGGCACCGCCTTCTCGCCAAGAAGGGCTGGATCGCACCCTCCTGGCCGAAGGAGTGGGGCGGCACCGACTGGAACCTGGTGCAGCGCTACATCTTCGAGGAGGAGTGCGGCTACGCGGGAACGCCGCCGCTGATCCCCTTCGGCCTGTCGATGTGCGCGCCAGTGCTGCTCAAGTTCGGCACCGAGGCGCAGAAGAAGCGCTTCCTGCCGCGCATCTACAACGGCGACGACTTCTGGTGCCAGGGTTACTCGGAGCCGGGCTCGGGCTCCGACCTCGCCTCGCTCAAGACCAAGGCCGTGCGCCAGGGCGATCACTACGTGGTCAACGGGCAGAAGATCTGGACCACGCTCGCGCACTACGCCGACTGGATCTTCTGCCTGGTTCGCACCGACAGCGGCGCCGCCAAGCGCCAGGAGGGCATCTCGTTCCTGTTGTTCGACATGAAGACGCCCGGCATCACGGTGCGTCCGCTGATCCTGATGGACGGCGGGCACGAGGTGAACGAGGTGTTCTTCGACGACGTCAAGGTGCCGCTCGAGAACCTGGTATTCGAGGAAGGCAAGGGCTGGACGGTGGCCAAGTACCTGCTCGGTCACGAGCGCATGAACACCGGGCGCATCGGCGCCTCCAAGCGCGAGCTCACGAAGCTGAAGGAATTCGCGACCGAGCAGACCAAGGGCGGCCGGCCGCTGATCGAGGACGTGCGCTTTCGCGACAAGCTCTCGCGCGTCGAGATCGAGCTCACCGCGCTGGAGATCACCAACCTGAGGTTCCTCGACCAAATGCGCCGCACCGGGCAGGCGCCGGGGGCGGACGTCTCGATGCTCAAGATCAAGGGCACCGAGATCCAGCAGGCGCTCTCGGAGCTGATGATGCAGGCGGTCGGGCCGCTGGCGCAGCCGTTCCGGCCCTCCGACGGCGGCGACGGCTTCGATTCGTTCGTCGCCGCGCTTGCGCCGCGCTACTGCAACATGAGAAAGACCACGATCTACGCCGGCTCGAACGAGATCCAGCGCAACATCATCTCCAAGATGACTCTCGGCCTTTAGCCATGAACTTCGACTACAGCGAAGAGCAGCAGCTGCTCGCGGATTCGATCCGGCGCTTCATCGCCAAGGACTACGACTTTGAGGCGCGCAAGAAGATCGTCGCCTCCAAGGAGGGCTACAGCGCCGAGGTCTGGGCCACGTTCGCGGAGATCGGGCTGCTCGGCATTCCCTTTGCCGCGGAGCTAGGCGGCTTCGGCGGCGGCGCGGTCGACCTGATGAGCGCGATGGAGGCAATCGGCGAGGGCCTAGTGGTCGAGCCGTTCCTGCCCACCGTGGGGCTGGGCGCGCAGTTCGTCGCGCGCGGCGGCAGCGAAGCGCAGAAGAAGGCGATTCTGCCGGCGGTAATCGAGGGCAAGCTGGAGATGGCCTTCGCCCACACCGAGGACGGCGCGCGCTACGATCTGGCGCACGTTGCAGCCGCCGCGAAAAAGGCGGGCAAGGTCTGGGTGATCGACGGCGAAAAGCGCGTGGTGCTCGGCGCGCCGCTGGCCGACAAGCTGGTGGTCTCGGCGCGGACCTCGGGCAAACCCGCGGACGCCAAGGGCATCAGCCTGTTCCTGGTCGACCGTGCAGCGGCGGGCGTGAGCCTGCGGCCCTACCTGACGCTGGACGAAACGCGCGCCGCGGACGTGGTGCTCAAGGGCGTCGAGGTCGGCGCCGACGCCCTGATCGGCAAGGAGGGCGAGGCGCTCGCGCTGATCGAGGAGGTGGTCGACTTCGCCACGGCGCTTACCTGCGCCGAGTCGATCGGCGTCATGAAGCAGGCCAACGACGCGACCCTCGAGTACCTCAAGACGCGCAAGCAGTTCGGCGTGCCGATCGGGACCTTCCAGGTGCTGCAGCACCGCATGGTGGACATGGTGATCGCGGCCGAGCAGGCGCGCTCGATGGCCTTCCTCGCCTGCGCCAAGGTCGACGCCGAGACGAACCCGGCCGAGCGCAAGCGCCTGGTGTCGGCGGCCAAGGTGAAGATCGCCGACGCCTGCCGCCACGTCAGCCAGGAGGCGATCCAGCTGCACGGCGGCATGGGCATGACCGAGGAGCTCAAGGTCAGCCACGCCTTCCGGCGCCTGACCGTGATCGCGCAACAGTTCGGCGACGCCGAACATCACCTCGAGCGCTTCGCCGCGCTCGACCGGAGCTGAAATGGCAACCAACAAGGCATGGACCCTCGCCAGCCGCCCCAGCGGCTGGGTGACCGAGGACAACTTCAAGCTGGTTGAGTCGGAGGCGCCGCGGCCGAAGGACGGCGAGGTTCTGGTGAAGAACCTCTGGCTGTCGCTCGACCCCTACATGCGCGGGCGCATGAACGACGTCAAGTCGTACGTCCCGCCGGTGCAGATCGGCGAAGTCATGGTGGGCCAGACCGCGGGCGAGGTGGTGGAATCGAAGCACCCGGGGTTCAAACAGGGCGACAAAGTGCTCGCGGCCGGCTGGCAGCTCTACAGCTGCATGAAGGGCGAGGAGCTCGGCAAGGTCGACGCCGGCCGGGTGCCGCTCTCGTACTACCTTGGCGTGCTCGGCATGCCGGGGATGACCGCGTACTTCGGCCTGAATGAGATCGGTGCCCCCAAAGCGGGCGAGACCGTGGTGGTGTCGGCGGCTTCAGGTGCGGTGGGCAGCGTGGTCGGGCAGCTGGCGAAAATCGCCGGCTGCCGCGTGGTCGGCATCGCGGGCGGACCGCAGAAGTGCGACTACGTGGTGAAGGAGCTGGGGTTCGACGCCTGCGTCGACTACAAGGCGGGCAACCTCTACCGCGACCTGCGCGAAGCCTGTCCAAAGGGGGTCGACGTGCTGTTCGAGAACGTCGGCGGCGAAATCCTGGACACGATGCTGCGCATCATGAACCTGCACTCGCGCATCATCATTTGCGGCCTGATCTCCGAGTACAACTCGACCGAGCCCTACGCCTACAAGTCGCTGCGTTCGGTGCTGGTCAACCGCATCAAGATGCAGGGCATGATCGTGTTCGACTGGAAGGACCGCTACGCCGAAGGCGTGCAGGCGCTCACCGGACATCTCGCCCAGGGCAAGCTCAAGTACCGCGAGTCGCTGGTCGAGGGCATCGAGAACGCACCCAAGGGGTTCCTCGCGCTCCTCAAGGGAGGCAACTTTGGAAAACAGCTCGTCAAGCTCGCCTGAGCCGGCGCCGCCGCCGGCGCCCATTTCGGCGCTGGAGTACGTGGGTTTCTGGAAGCGCCTGATCGCGTTCTTGATCGACGTCTTCATCCTGACAGTGATCACGGTGCCGCTGCTGCTTGCGATTTATGGCCGCTCTTACCTGAGGCTCGCGCACGAGGGCGGCGGTATCGCCGGGGTGTGGGATTTCCTGCTCCAGTACGCGCTGCCGACCATCGCCGTGATCGTGTTCTGGCGCTACCGCGGGGCGACGCCCGGCAAGATGGCGATTTCGGCCAAGATCGTCGACGCCAAGACCGGAGGGCGGCCATCGACCGGCAGGCTGGTGGTGCGCTATTTCGCCTACCTGGTCTCGATGCTGCCGCTGTTCATCGGATTCATCTGGATCGGCATCGACAGGCGCAAGCAGGGTTTCCACGACAAAATCGCAGGCACACTGGTGGTATACGACAATGATTGAGCTCTACACATGGCCGACCCCCAACGGCCACAAGGTCCACATCATGCTGGAGGAGACCGGGCTGCCCTACCGCGTGCACCCGATCGACATCGGCGCGGGCGACCAGTTCAAGCCCGAGTTCCTCGAGATTTCGCCTAACAACAAGATGCCCGCGATCGTCGACACCGACGGACCGGGCGGCAAGCCGATGCCGCTCGCCGAATCGGGCGCGATCCTGTTCTACCTCGCGTCCAAGACGGGCAAATTCCTGCCCCAGGACCTGCGCCAGCGCTGGCAGGTGATGCAGTGGATGATGTTCCAGATGGGGCATATCGGGCCGATGCTGGGCCAGGCGCACCACTTCCTCGGCTACGCGCCGGAGAAGATCGAGTACGCGATGAACCGCTACAAGAACGAGGCCAACCGGCTCTACGGCGTGCTCGATCGGCGCCTGGGCGAATCGAAGTACCTGGCCTGCGAGCAGTACACCATCGCCGACATGGCGACCATGCCCTGGCTGCGCTTCCCCGAGCGCCAGGGGGTGGAGATCGACGAGTATCCGAACGTCAAACGCTGGCGCGACGGCATTGCCGCGCGGCCGGCGGTGCAGCGCGCGCTGCAGGTGCTGTCCGACCGGCGCCGCACCGAGATGACGCCCGAGCAGCGGGAAAACATGTTCGGAGCAAAGCAATATGCCAAGCACTGAACTCAAGGGAAAGGTCGCCTGGATCACGGGCGGGGGGAGCGGCATCGGCCTGGCGGGCGCGAAAGAGCTCGCCGCGGCGGGCGCGCACGTGGTCATCTCCGGCCGTACCGCGAGTACCAACCAGAGCGGCCTGGCGGAGCTGAAGAAGGTCGGCAGCGCGGAAGCGAACCTGCTCGACGTCGGCAACCGCGCCGCGGTTGAGAAGACCGCGGCCGAGATCGAGAAGCGCCACGGGCGGATAGACATCCTGGTGACGAGCGCGGGCACCAACATCGGCGGCGGCAAGCGGAACCTGAAGACCATGTCGCTCGACGGCTGGGACGACGTGGTGCGGATCAACCTGAACGGCCTGTTCTACTGCTGCTTCGCCGTGATCCCCGGCATGCGCGCGCGCAAGGACGGCGTCATCATCAACATCTCCTCCTGGGCCGGGCGCTACCCCTCGACGCTTACCGGGCCGGCCTACAACGCCACCAAGCGCGCGGTGATCGCGCTCTCGGAATCGATCAACATGGAGGAGTGCGCCAACGGCATCCGTGCCACTTCGATCCTGCCTGGCGAAGTGGCCACCCCGATTCTGGAGAAGCGCCCGGTTCCGCCTTCCAAGGAGGAGCGCGCCCGCATGGCGCAGCCGGAGGATTTCGGCAAGGCGATTCTGTTCATCGCGACGATGCCGGCGCGCACCTGCGTCAACGAGCTGGTCGTCAGCCCCACCGCCAACCGCTTCTACCTGGGCGGCATCGAAGCACCGAAGAATTGATCTTCTTCCGCGTCGCGCTGCCGTTCATCGCGGGGTTCTTCGTCTCGTACATGTACCGCGCGGTGAACGCGGTGCTCGGACCCACGCTCGCCGTCGAGTTCGGCCTCAGCGCCGGCGGCCTGGGCCTGCTCACCAGCATGTACTTCCTGTCCTTCGCCCTGTTCCAGCTGCCGCTCGGGCTGCTGCTGGACCGCTTTGGGCCGCGGCGCGTGAACGCGACCCTGCTGCTGGTCGCCGCCGGCGGCGGCGCCTGGTTCGCCTCGGCGCACTCGGCGGCCGAGGCGATCGCCGCGCGCGCACTGATCGGCCTCGGGGTGTCGGGCTGCCTGATGTCGACGATCCTCGCCTTCGTGCTGTGGTATCCGCGCGAGCGCCTCGCGACCATGAACGGCATCGCCTTTGCCTCCGGCGCACTCGGCTCGATCACGGTCAGCGTGCCGCTCGAGCTTCTGCTGCGGGTCTGGCCGTGGCGCGAGGCGTTCCTGCTGCTGGTCGGCGCGACGCTCGCGGTGAGCCTCACGCTCTGGTTCTGGGTGCCGGAGCGCAGCGCGCGCCCCAGCGGCGCGACCCTGGCCGCGCAGTTGCGCGGCATGGGCAGACTCGTCGCCGACGCCGGATTCCGACGCATCGCGTTCGC
>Ga0315540_10000217_pt1 | contig 31651 bp, 32 predicted proteins | sample SalMarSW160110MG_FD_203677 | JGI IMG/M metagenome (GOLD analysis project Ga0315540, IMG submission 203677) | Salt marsh sediment microbial communities from the Plum Island Ecosystem LTER, Massachusetts, United States - Salt Marsh Sediment SW1601-10 ...
TTTGGAACGCGGTAATAATTTACCTCGGAATAATTTTCGGTCACAATGTAGAACTTGTAGATAAATATCTTTCAACTTATAGTAATATTGTGTTTGCAATAACGGGACTGGTTATACTTATTTCTGTGATAAGATTTTTTATTCGAAAAAGGAGAAATAAAAATTGAAAAAAATTTTTTTAAAAAATAGAATTTCTCTTTCAAAGCAAGAAAAAAAAGAGCGAAATAATCATAGGCTCCTTTTAATGTTGAGTGGGGTCTTGCTCGGGATTTCATTCCCCCCTTTCCCGTTCCCTTGTCAGTTATTTATGTTTATAGCATTTGTTCCTTACTTATATGTTATTGAAGAGAAAAAAACGCTGGCCGAAATTAATCGCGCCACTTACCTGGCATTTTTTATTTTTTGTTTGATAACTATTTATTGGGTCGGCAGCTGGCAAAAAGGAGCTGATCCATTTCTGATGATTGCGGGTGGGACATTATTATTTTTCAATCCTTTATTGTTTCTTATTCCTTCCACTCTTTATTATCTGGCTAGAAGATCACTTGGCTCAGTTACAGCATTAATGTTTTTCCCATTCTTCTGGATCACTTATGAATATCTTTATATGCTTACGGACATCAGTTTTCCATGGTTAACTCTTGGAAGTGGCTTGTCACGTTTTACCATTTTTATTCAGATAGCAGATATAATTGGAGCAGTAGGAATTTCAGTTATTGTGGTGTATACAAATATTCTCTTTTATAAAGCTTATTTAAAATTCAAAGTTTCTCCCAAATCGTTTGCTTTTTATGTCGCTGCAATAGTATTAATTTTTGCGTTGGTGTTATTTTATGGCAATTACAAACTATCTACGTTTAAGATTTCGAATAACAAAGTTAGGGTAGGATTAGTTCAGCCAAACATTGATCCGTGGGACAAATGGCAGCAAAACAACCTGGATGAATCGCTCCAGGAATATTTATCCCTTTCCCGTGAGGCTACCGAAAGGGGTGCAAATCTTATTTTGTGGCCGGAAACAGCTTTGCCTGTTTATTTAACAACTATGGCCTATTTATCTGAAAAAGATTCAATTTATAATTTTCTTCATTCTACAGATTCCTACTTGTTAACAGGAATGCCCGATATACATTATTACAGATCGAACGAGAAAATCCCTGATGATGCGAAATTTAGCTCCCAGGGCGATTTTTATTATTCGATCTATAATGGAGTGTTGTTGCTTTCTCCTTATTCAATGAACATTGAAAAGTATGGAAAAATGAAACTTGTTCCTTTTGGAGAAAAGGTTCCTTTCTCCGAACAACTTCCTTTTCTTGCTAAAATATTTAGCTGGGGAGTTGGTATTTCCGGATGGAATGTAGGAAGGGACACAACAGTATTTAATCTCACAATAAATATTAAAAAAGATTCAACAACAATTAACTACCCGTTAAAAATTAATAGCCTTGTTTGTTATGAGTCTGTTTATCCATATTTTGTCACAAACTTCATACGTAAAGGAGCTGATTTAATTACAGTAGTAACAAACGATAGCTGGTACGGTAAATCCAGCGGGCCATATCAGCATAAAGAAATTGCGGTCCTTCGTGCGATTGAAAACAGGAAATCAGTAATACGGGATGCAAACGGAGGTATAAGCTGTATAATAGATCCACTTGGCAGAACATTAAAGCAATCAAAACTTTTTACAAGAATGGTTCTGGTTGGAGATGTACCTATTCAGGAAGGTGAGACATTTTTCACAAAAAACCCAATGATAATTCCATTCTTTGCTGTTTTCCTATCTCTTGCTGTGTTCCTTTACTTCTTGATTTTAAAATTCAGGAAGAAGTTAAAATAATTAGTTGAAAATTTTTGTAGATTCATAATTCAATTTGTAAAAGTAAAAACTGAAGTTACATTGGAAAAATTGATTGATCTCAGGAGTGATACTGTAACAAAACCTTCTCTGGAAATGCGGAAAGCTATGTCTGAAGCTGAAGTAGGTGACGATGTTTTTAAAGAGGACCCGACTGTAAATAAACTTGAAAAATATGCCGCCGAACTTCTCGGAAAAGAAGCGGCACTTTACGTAGCCAGCGGAGTTATGGGTAATCAAATTTGTCTGAATGTTTTAACAGAACCTGGTGATGAAGTCATTTGTGAATTTGATTCACATATTTTTAATTATGAATCAGGTTCACCTGCTGCTTTGAGTGGAATTCAGTTATTGCCAATTAAAGGGGAAAAAGGGGTTTTTACTCCAGAGCAAGCAGAACAATTTATAAGACCTGTCAGTGCATATTATATGCCACACACAAAAGTAATTGAGGTGGAAAACACTCATAATAGAGCGGGAGGAACGATCCATCCAATTGAAAATATCATTGCATTAAAAAACCTTGCGGGAAAGCATAATCTTTTTTATCATCTTGATGGAGCCAGGCTTTGGAATGCCTGCGCTGTAACAGGAATTTCTCCTGCTGGATACGCTTCACATTTTGATTCTGTTTCTTGTTGTCTGTCAAAAGGTCTTGGTGCACCGGTTGGATCAATAATAGCTGGTACAAAAGATTTTATTACAAAAGCTTTTCGAGTTCGTAAAGCCTGGGGAGGGGGAATGAGACAACTTGGGCTTATGGCAGCAGCCGGTTTGTATGCTCTTCAGAATAACAGAGAAAGACTAAAAGAAGATCATGAAAAAGCACAAGTATTAGCTAAAGCTATAAATGAAAATCCAAATCTTGAAATCGATATAGATTCTGTACAAACAAATATCCTGATATTTAAACCTTTAAAAATTTCTGTCGAGGAGTCTCTAAAAAGATGCAAGGAAAAAGGACTTCTTCTATCGATTGGGAAAATTGATTCTTTAAGAGCTATCTGCCATTTGGATATTTCCTTTGATGAAATTGAAAAAACTAAAAGGATATTGGAAGAGGTTTTTAATTAGCTGAGAAAAATGGACGTAGAAAAATTTCGACATAAAATCTCCGTAAGGGTTCGTTTCAACGAAGTCGATATGGTTGGTGTATGTAACAATGCGGTTTATATAAATTACTTTGAAACCGCACGGATAGAATACATCAAAGATGCAGGACTTATACCCAAAGGAGGAATTTTTTCAGATGGCAGATTGTTTTTTGTTGTCAGAAATGAAATTAATTACCTAAGGCCCGCTTTTTTTGATGAAGACCTTAATATTTATACCAGAATGTCTTATATTAAAAGCTCAAGCTTCGGATATGAGCATGTTGTTAAGAGAAGTCGGAACGGTGATATTTTAGCTGAAGGTAAAGGTGTATTGGTTCACGTTGATCCTACAACAAAAAAATCAACAGTATTACCGGATGAGTTCTATGAAAAGATTTCTGCTTTTGACCCGGAGGTTGAAATAATCAGGGAATAATACAGGGGCTACTAAATGCGAACTATAATTTTTGATATCGAAACTTCTGCATATCCGTTCGAGTCTCTCTCGGAAAGCCAACAAGAATATTTACTCAGGTATGCGAATAAAGAGAACGATCCTGAAGCTCAAAAAAGAATGGAAGAGGATGCGATTCGCTATATGAGTCTTTATCCATTTACAGCAAAAGTTGTTGCAATAGGATTATATGATGTCGAAAAAAATAAATCTTTTGTTTATTACGAAAATGTGGAGACTGAAGAATGGTTTTCTGAAGAAAATAATACGCAATATAAAGGACTGCCGGAATCTGAGATGCTACAATCATTCTGGAAGATTATTGAACTTGCGGATAGAATAGTAACATTTAATGGTAGAAATTTTGATGCACCGTTTCTTATGTTGCGTTCAGCAATGTTGAAATTAAAACCTTCAAGAAATTTAGTTACTAACCGATACGATAGATCGTTTCATATCGATTTACTTGACCAATTTACATTCTATGGGTTAACAAGAAAATTTAACCTTGATTTTTATTGTAATGCTTTTGGAATAGAATCTCCGAAATCAAAAGGGATATCGGGAATGGAGGTGAAAAGTCTTTATGATGCCGGAAAGGTGAAAGAAATTGCCATTTATTGTGGAAAGGACATTTATGCAACATATGAGCTATTTAGAATATGGGAACAATTTTTGAACCTTTGATAACTGCTAATTTTAATAGGAATTACAGCAATCCTTAAAAATTTTTTTACAAAAAAGTTTATAAATTCTTAAATAATAATATATTTGAAGTAGATTTTGTATGACTTTTGTGTAAAGGGATGTTTTGCAGGCTTGATATCAATAATTTTTTGGAGGATCTGTGAAAAAATTAACTGCAATTTTATTTTTATGTAATATAATTATCTTTTCTTTCGTCTCGTATGGACAGGATAATTCTACCGGGGATTTTAACAACACAATAAAGAATCTTTCCTCTGATGCTGCACAAGGATACGTTGGACCAGTAATTGGTAGTTTTGGCTCAAACCTGAATACAGGCTGGGTTACAAAAGCTCCTTCTCCAACACAATTTTCTTTTACACTGGAGTTAAAAGTTATTGCTATGGGATCAGTTCTGAATGATGATCAGAGAACTTTTTCTACAACAGGTCTGTTCAGATTTACTGACAGTCAGGCTGAGCAACTACTAGATAGTTATAGCGGAAGTTATTCTTCTAATGATAGGGATGCTCTCAAAAGTCAAATTTTAAACACAGAATTTAATGTCGGTATATCAGGGCCGACAATCGTGGGTTCTGAAGATGAAAGAGTAAATGTTAGTTTCCCGGGTCAAACCTTTACAGTGAATGGAAATGATTATACTATACCTGCACAGAATATAGAGCTTTCAGATGTAAAAGGTTTTCTTAATAACATTTCTTTGTTCCCAACAGCAACAATTCAATTAGGAATAGGAACATTTTTGGGCACCAACTTCGCTATCAGATGGTTTCCCAAAGTTAACATTAAAGACCTTGGTGATTTTACTTACTGGGGTTTCGGTGCTGTTCACAACCCTGCGGTATGGTTTGATGAGCAGTTCCCGGTTGATATTGCTGTAGGCTATTTTTATCAAGACCTAAAAGTAGGCACAATATTTGAAACTAAAGCTAATATGTTTGGGATTTATGCCAGCAAGACTTTTGGTTCAATCATTGCTTTTACTCCTTATTTCGGGCTTACCACAGAATCTTCCACAACTATAATAAATTACGATTATACGTATACTGACGGTAACGGAGTTGAGCAAAGTTCGAATGTTAATTTTGAATTAGACGGAACAAATAGTGCAGGATTTACGGTTGGAGCAGCATTTAAATTGGCAATTCTTAATCTGAATATAGATTACAAATTTGCCAATGTAAAAACAGCAAGTGCCGGTTTAACCTTCGGATTCTGATAACATTTCAATAATATTTTTATAAGTACAGCCGCGAATTTTTTGCGGCTTTTTTATATAATATATCCAAATTTCAACATAATTTTTATATCTTTCTATAGCGGATTACCCCGAAAATTCGTATAGACTTCTTAGCCGAAATCATTTATAATTGTCGGACATTTTTATAGGAGTTTAAAATGATCTCTAGGGTAAAAATTCGCAATGTCAGGCGTTCTGATTTTGAGGCGATCAGAATTCTACAACAAAAAGTTTATCCGCACTTAAAGCCCTGGTCATTTGAACAATTGGAAAATCACATAAAAGTTTTTTCTGAAGGACAATTTGTTGCAGAATTTGAAGATAGAATTGTCGGTACTGCCAGCTCATTAATAATCTTTTGGGAAGAATATGGACCTCTGCATAGCTGGCGAGAAATTACTGGAAATGGAACATTTAATACCCACACTCCGGAAGGGAAAACATTATATGGCGCCGAAGTTTGTGTCGATCCTGATTTAAGAAAAAAGGGAATAGGGAGAAAGTTATACACAGCGAGAAGGAAACTATGTAGAGAGTTAAACCTAAAAAGAATTATCGCGGCAGGTAGAATTCCAAATTATCATAAATACGCTACCAGGTATGATGCACACACCTATGCGATGCATGTAATCTGGGGAGATATCTATGATCCTGTTCTTACTTTTCAGATAAAAGAAGGATTTCAATTTTGCGACATTATAGATAATTATTTAATTGGTGATACCTATTCATTGGAAAATGCCACATTGATAGTTTGGCTAAATCACGATTATAAATCAGAAAAAGAAAAAAGGAGAAAAGAATGAGAGTAAGGATAGCTGCGATACAGTACCACTTACGGAAAATTAATTCTTTTGAAGAATTTGAGCAACAGATTGATTTTGTAATGGAATCTGCTGCTGAATATAATCCTCACTATGTATTACTTCCTGAACTATTTACCACCCAGTTATTATCATTTGTTCAGACTAAAGAAGCGTATTCTGCAGTCAGGAGGCTTGGTGAATATACTGATCGGTACGTTAAATTAATGAAGTCCTATGCAGTGCAGCATAAATTTTACTTAATTGGAGGTACCCACCCTACTAATCTGAATGGTGGTGTTATTAATAGAGCATATTTGTTTACACCCGAAGGTAAGGTATTCACACAGGATAAAGTTCATAGAACAAGGTGGGAAAAAGGACTCTGGAAAACGGAACCCGGTCACGAATTTAAAGTCTTTAAAACTCAATACGCTCCGATATCAATAATGGTTTGTTATGACGTTGAATTTCCAGAAGCTGCAAGAATGGTTTCTGAAGCCGGTGCGGAAATAATTTTTGTTCCGTCCTGCACAGATGACAGACAGGGATTTTTGAGAGTAAGATATTGCTGTCAGGCGCGTGCAATTGAAAATCAAGTGTTTGTTGTAATGACAAGTACGGTAGGTAATTTACCTGTTGAAAATATGAACTTACATTATGGTCAGGCTGTAATTATGACACCCTCTGATTTTCCTTTCTCCCGTGATGGCATAGCAGCAGAAGGAATTATAAACCAGGAACAAATTATAATCGCTGATCTGGATCTTGATTTGCTGGATGAGAACAGATTGAAGGGCTCAACAATTCCTTTGATGGACAAAAGGCAGGATATCTATAAGAAGAATGCTGTAATAGAGGATACCAGATAACCTAAGCTGCAGCTAAACCGGAAATTTGTTCTTTAATATCCTTTACTTTTTTATCAGCATGGAGTGATTTGAAATACTTTAGGGCTTCTGTAAACATTGATTTACTTCTTGGTGCATTGCCTATGTTTTTATAAAGAACTCCTAGCTCATAAAAAGTTTCTGCTTCGTTAAGCTTGTTGCCGAGTTCTTTATTTATCCTTAAACTTGTTTTAAGAAAATTTTCAGCTTCAGCGTAGTTCTTTCTGTCCCTCTGAATAATTCCTTTGATTTTATAGACTTCTGCTATTGAAAGCTTATCGTTGGTTCTATGACAAATTTGCATAGCTTTATCTGCAAAAGCATCTGCCAGATTATAATCTTTTTGTAACGCGAATGTGTATGATTTACCGAGGTATGAAATTCCAAGAGTTGGTAAGTAGCCTATCTTCATACAAGCTGAAATACTCCTATCAAATTCTTTAAGCGCTATTTGTGGTCTTTGAGTATTAATATGCATAAATCCGATGTTGTGCCTGATTTCGGAAACACGTTTTAAATCGGAGGTTTTATTGTATGTAATTAAAGCTCGGTTAAAATAAGAAATTGCATCATCATAATTGCCGAGTATATCATTTATAATGCCCAGGTTTATTTCCATCTTGCCCTTAAATTCAGCGTCTCTGGATTTTTCTACCAAATCTAAACTTCTTTCAAAGTGACCGCGTGCTTTCTTGAAATTTCCCTGTTCGCCGAAGATAGTTCCTATTATGTTAAAACAGCTTGAAAGACCTTTTGAGTCATTATTTTTCTTATAAATGTCGGAGGCTTTTCTTGCATAAGCAAAGCCCTTTTCCCATTGAGCTTTTTTTCTAAAGATTACAGAAAGATTGAGAAAGGCATCAGCTCTTAAAATAAATAAGTTAGTTCCTTTTTTAGTTTCATTTATGATTTTTTCAAAAAGTGAAGTTGCTAAATCAAGTTCCCCTATTGTAATGCAATATTGTCCAAGATTCTGAATCAATACGAGATACTTGTTTGCAGAAAGCTTTTCAGAGGCAAAGGTAAGCAGTAAATCAATCTGTCTCTGAATTTCAGTTTGTTTATTGGGTTGGAAATCTATCTGTTTCTTTTCTTTTTTGGTTAATTTTGAAACAGATTTACTTTTATTTGCTTTCTTTTCTGCTACTATCTTTTGAAATTGTTTTATGTCTGTATTACTAAAAAAGATATCCAGTATTTCATCAAACATAAAGCCAATATTTATTTTCTCTGTTTTCATCTTGACCTCAAAATTTAATGTGATTCAGCAGTTATTATAAGTTAATGTTGCTAATATCCTATATCTTAGCGAGCCCATGCGTATCTTGAAAAATGCTTCAACTTTGCGCCATGCACACTCACTGAACCTGTACTTTTGTCAAGGTTAACATCGTCATTGCTTATTATCTGTATATCTGCATTTGGATCATCAGGGATGTAAACAAAATTTAATGGTGAATTAGCTGATGAAAGGGCTGATACGTCTATACCACTGATAGTTGCATCAAGAGTAACTTTACCCTGGAATTGTGAAATATCAGGAAAGAAAGTTAAACTTGCATCATCAGGATCAACAACCATGTATATATCTTCATCTCCATTTAATGCATTTGGAGCAAACGTTAAAGTAGCCTTAATCTTAACTGGCCTTCCATTCGAGGTATTGGTACTGAAGGAAATTAATTTTACCGTTCCGCCTAATGTTCCCCATATTTTGTTTTTGATGATAACTGAATGTTGGGAGGCCCTGAATATTTTATTGTAAAGACCACGCCATTTGTTCAGCTTCATACTGCTGAAGTCTATGTTGTCCAAAGTGACAGGTGTTTCATTGGGCAATTTAGATATAGACATTTTTTCAGCTGTAGGAGAAACAGGATCAAGATTAGAATCCTGACAACCCACCAGGAATAACCCGATTACCCCTATCAATAAAAGTACCTTTTTCATTTTGCTCACCTTGTTTTGTTTGATGAATTAAAATTCCTTTTTTATATCATCTGTTCTTTAATCGACAATAGACATAAGTCTATAAACGTGCCAGTATCGATTCGGTAAATTTTTCCAGCCGTTTGTCGAATAAAAATGGTTTGAGAAATTTTTACATTAAAGTGAGGGAAGTTTTTACTGGTTAATTCTGAGAAAATGTATCAAAAATTGTCAATTTGATCCAGGAGTCAGTTTTAGAAAATTTATATTATTGCAGGAAAGAAGGGAAATGAAGATATGTTATTCTACTTCAGAGGCACTTATTACACCGGCTATAATTAAGCCGCCACCAGCTAATCCTGTATCTTTTAGAACGTTTATCATAGATATTTTCATAAAGTCGGGATTGAATAAACCGGGAATGTGTACAGTGAAAACGATTAACAACAGGACTAAAGACAAAGCAAGGCAGGTCGCTTTTGTATATTTGTTTAAAATAATGCTTAATGAAGCGACGATTAAAAAAGTACCAATCAAGAATACCCAAATAATACCCCCCGGCATAAATGAAGGTACATAATGCAGATAGGTTCCAGCATTGATTATATGGTTTATTCCAAGGATTGCAAAAAAGATTGCATATATTAATCTTACAGGTTTTGAAGTTATAATTTTCATAGCGTTTCAAAAAAAACTATTGCACCCTTTCCGGTAGTTCAAATTTGATTTCGAAAAGAGCAAAAGCTTAAGATTTAAATATTTGAGAAGCAAGCGAAAAATATGTTTTGAATATGTATCTGTACATGAGCATTTCCTTCTTAAATATAAGAGCTGAAAAACAAGTCCTTATTTCTTTATTTTAAAAATGTAAGTTAAAACCAATCATTACTCTAGGTACAATTTGGGGCTGATTTATTGCCTGGTCAGCATCGGAATAAGTATAACCATTCCTGCTATTTATGGCTGTTCCATCTGGGTTATATGCTGTATCGTGTCCTTCAATTGTACTATCTAGGTAATAATCAACCCCGGTTGACAAAATCATATCCAGACTTGGTATTATCATAAAATAGCTTTCAGCGCCTAATCCAAAACCCCACTGGCTACTGGTTATCTTAAAGAATTCATTTCCATTAATAAAATCAAACTCACCAGAGAATGTGGAATATCTTGGACCTCCGAAAATATAGAATCTTTTTAGTGACAAGAAGTTAACTTTGTAAAGCAAATCCATTCTAAAATTCCAATCAGTTCCACTTTTTTCGGGTACACCGTTAGTTGCATCGTTTATAAAAATTTTCCTTGCAGCCAGGGCATTTCCCGGATCTAAAGTAGTGTAGCCTATAGCAAATCTTACAGATAATGGAAAATCTTTTGCGAAATTTGAAACCATTAAGTTTCCTTGTAAACCAAATCCACCATTATATCCAAGAAAAATTCCGCTTGTTACGATAGGTTTATTGTAATAACTATAACCATTCTGTGCCTTGATTGAACTAAAGGAGCAAAAAATAATACTTAAAAAAACAACAATCTTTTTCATATAAACTGCTCCGTTGATTTAAAAATTATTTTTGTCTGTTGAAAATAGTTTTAGCAGCGATCACCGGAAGGAAAGTTCTCCGCAAAGGCACAACGAAGTATATTAAAATAATTTTAATTTGTAAAGAGAAATTATTATGGACTTAGTTAAAAATATCTAATTGTAGTAAAAAGTAGGACAAAACAGTGAAAGTTATTTAATAATTTTTGAAATTTGTTTGAATTCGTCCGTATCGCAAACGCGTAACATTTCAAATAATATAGATTCTGTAGTAGTAATTTCAATTGAATGGGACCTCATTCTACTGATAGCTGTTTCGTAATCAATTTTATGACGTGATGAAACTGCGTCGATGGCCAAATTGACCTGAAAATTGTTCTCAAGAAGATCGAAGACTGTCTGCTGGACACAGACATGAGCCTCTATTCCTGCAATAACAACTTGCTTAATATTTTTTTCTTTTAATTCTATAAATAAATTTTCAGCACCAACTCCACTAAAACTCATTTTCTGAAATGCTTTTAAATCGCCTAATTCGTTTGCAATATCTTTTTGAGTTGGTCCGAGTCCTTTCGGATATTGCTCTGTTATGTAGATGGATGAACCAAATATCTTAAAGCCTTTAATAAGTTTTATGGAATTTCTTACAACCGATTCAGGATTCTGCATTACCGCAAGAATTTTTTCCTGAATATCGATTATCAGAAGAGCAGTTTTATCTTTATCAAGTATTAATGGGTTACATTTGAAATGACTGTTCATAAATTTTTTTACAATTAGTAGATAGGATCCATTCCGTATTTGCCACACGCATACATCATTAGAATTGAAGTTAAATCTACTAATGCTTTTTTCTGATCTTCAGAATGAATTACCAGGTCATACACATCAGCCATAAACTGAAGGTCTTTCAATAGTTTTTCAAGCTCACTATAAGTTGGATTGCCATGCCAGTAAGCAACCTGCTCTATCAGCATTTTTTCATTTCGTCTTAAAAACTCATTAAATGAAATTACACTTCTGGAGTTTGGATATCTTGGCCGACAAATTGAAATCATATCATTAAAATATGTATCCCATTTTACTGCGAGTCGTTTATTCCTTTTACTCATTACATATCTTACTTTTCCAAGAGTGAAGTTTGGCTTTGTGGTAGGCTTTGTATTTGGTATCAGGGCATAACCATCGTAACTAACTTCTCCGGTATCTTCATCTACATATTTCCATCTTAAAGCAAGTTGTCTTGCGCTGTAAATTGTAATTACTTTATCCAGAATGCTATCGAAAACAATGAATTTACCCTGTTGAACTTTTACAATAGAGATCCAATGTTCCCAGCTATCTACGCTTAATATACAAGGCCAGCCTCTTTTCAAATGCCTGCTTAAAGCCTTAATAGCTTCGTCGGGAGTTTCCCGGCGAAAATATTTCATTTTACAATCAAAAGTCTTTGCGGCTTTTACCAAACCTATTTCATCTGTTCCATACCACCATGTGCTTCCGGCTCGTTTCCCGATTGTTTTTTCATTTTCAAAGCGTCCTAACATTACAAGACCATACTTTAATGCAAAAGGACCACATTGATATTTATATGGTTGCGGATAAAAACTCATTTCGAAAATATTTTTAGTTTACTAATTAACATACATATTTGTAAGGTTTTACTTAAATACATATTTACGTATTTTTATATTCAATATGAAGAAAAAACTTAAAGTAGCTGTAATTTTTAATGAGGCAAACCCCGAGCTCTATATCAAGACGCCTCAAAAGTCCCTCGACAATGTTGGTTTTGTACCCTACTTCGAGGTTGATGACCTCACCCCTATAGAAGAATATGAGCAACTAGCCGACAGACTTTCTAAAAAGGGTGTTGATGCTTATTCACTTAATATCAAAGATGACATTGATATACTACTAAAGAATATTAAAAAACACAAACCCGAGGTGGTATTTAATTTTGTTGAGATATATAAGGATGACTCCCGGCTGGAAATGAATATGGTCGGTCTTTTGGAGTTGCTTGGGATTCCCTATACAGGAGCTCCTCCAATGGCACTGGCCAACTGCCAGAGCAAGATACTAGCAAAACGCCTGCTAAATGCGGTAGGGATACGTACTCCGCAATTTATGGTTATCCGCAAGGAACGTAAGCAATACAGGCATAAGTTGAATTTCCCTTTGATTATTAAACCTGCTTTTGAAGATGCCAGTGCCGGTATTGAGAATGAGTCTATAGTCAATAATAATACTGAGATGAGAACACGGATAAATTATGTTCTCAAATTTTTTGCCCAGCCAGCCCTGGTTGAGGAATTTATTGAAGGAAGAGAGCTTAATGTTGCTGTGATGGGAGACAAAAACCCAGTGGCTTTGCCTATTAGTGAGATCGACTTTTCTGAAATGCCAAACCATTTACATAATATTGTTAGTTACCAGGCAAAGTGGGATCCGCATCACGAATCATATCATAAAACAATACCAATTTGTCCTGCGGTTTTGCCTAAGCGAATTGAAAAGAAAGCAAAAGAGATTGCTGTCAAAGCTTTTAAAACTATGAACTGTCGTGACTATGCCAGAGTTGATATGCGGCTTTCAAAGGATAAGAAATTATACGTGCTTGAAGTTAATCCAAACCCTGATCTTACTGAAGGCGCCGGGTTTATGCGTTCTGCTGAAGCCGCAGGATATTCGTATACAACTGCCTTAAAAAAAATAATCAACTTGGCGTGGAAGAGAAGAAAAAAGCTCAATAATTCTAAGAAGTAGGCGAAGCTTAAATAAAAAAGGATTTTATTTCGGTAAGAGAATGAACTTCAGCAAAAGGTTTTGTTTTGCAATTTTCAGGTAACGGATACTTAGTTTTGCCAGTATAGATTAAAATTCCTTTCCCGCCTATTTTTTGTGCCCCGTCAATATCTGTTTCAATATCATCACCAACCATTGTAAATTCTGTCTTTTCGGAAAAACCAAGAGCCTTTAATCCTGAATGGTAAAAAATTGAAGAAGGCTTACCGATTAATTTTGCGTCCTTTCCTGTTGCGTATTCTATTGCAGATATAAAAGCACCTGCATCAAGGAATAGATTTTCACCATCCGGACTCCAGTATTTGTTTTTCTGCATCGCGATCAAATCAGCGTCATTATGTACGAACCTGAAAATTTGATTTAAGTTTTCGTATGACCATTTATTCGACATATCACCTACCAGTACTGCTCCGGGATGTTCATTCGTTAGAAAATCTTTGAACATTTCTTTAGTACTGTCAGATGCAAAAACGGCAATTTTTTTGTAATTCTCCTTTACATAATTCAACGAAGCATCTGCGCAGGTTAGTGCAGGTATATCAGTTTCAATATTGTGATCACTTAAGAATTTTTTTACATCTTTTCCGTTTCGCAAAGTTGAATTGCTTAGAATACAGGCTGGAATATTTTTATCAGATATGAACCGAAAAAATTCTCCGGCATCTTTAGCGATATTTTTACCAATACGGATTACTCCGTCGAAATCTATTAAAAGCGGTATGCCTGTTTTTAGTTCCATTTAAAATAATTAGAGATGACACTATTGGTCATCTCTACAATAAGCTAAGCTATTTTGTAATATTTAAATTTTTACTTTTGTAAGTACGGGAAATTTGGTTTTTGCTATTTCAAATATTCCAAACATAATTCCTACAAAGAAAAGATCACCCAACAATGTGTAGCTGAAAAATGGAATTGCTGCTGTGTAGCTTTCAACTATTCCTGTAAGATTCTGTGGATACATTGTGTTAGGTGGAAACAATGCAAAATTTGTAATAAGGAAAAAACTTACAGAAGCAGAAACTGAAGCGAGCAAAACTCTGCCGGGTTTCTTTGTTTGTCCGATTTGCATTCCGATTATTACTATCAGAGCGAAGCTAAGATAAACGACCCACATCCCCGAATAAAATCCTAAAAAGAGGTCGGATAAGATTAGTGCGGCCATAGGGACGATAAAAGCCAGATATTTTTTCGAAAAATAAGCACCGCCAAACAAAGCCATAGCACCTACAGCAGTAAAATTAGGATAATGTGGGATCAACCTGGTAAATGCTGCCGCCAGTATCATTAGAGTCAGAGTCCAGAATTTTGGGTTAATTAAATTTTTGTTCATTATAACTCCTTGATTAAAAGGTTTGTTGCTGTTTTTAATTAATTAAATATATAAAGAATAATATTTCTATTCAAAACTTATCTTAAGACCAATATACCCTGATCTGCCTGCCGTACCGTAACCGTAAATCTCTTCATATGAAGAATTAAGAATATTTACCAACCTGCTGTAAAATTGTACTAAATCATTCACCCTGTACGTAATTGAAGCATTTAATAGAGTATAATTATCAAGTGTAATTCTTGTTGTAGGGTAAGTTGAAAAATCTTTGTCTTCGCGTTTCCCCACAAAAATTGCCTCCACACCAGCGTTCAATGATTTGGTAAAACCATAATCCATACTTATTGCTGCTTTGTGTTTTGGTCTTCTTAATAAAGGGAGATTTTCATCGGTACTTCTCGGGCTGAGATCTTTACTATCAGTATATGTATAATTTGCATTTATAATAATATCAGTTGATGGTTTCGCTTGCAGATAAACTTCCACCCCCTTTGTCTCCGATTTATTAATATTAATCGTTTTGAAATTACTATCGAAACCGAAAAGATCCGTGAAAGTATTTTGAAAATAAGTTACGCCTGCTGTTGCCGAATAGCTAAATAAATATTGCTCAATTCCTGCATCCCACCCTTTACTTTTTTCAGGCGATAAATCAGGGTTTCCATAGGCAGGATCAAAAAGATAAAACAAGGAAGGGGCTTTGAACCCGGTACCATATGTTGCCTTTATTTTTGTACCCGTACTCCAAAAAACATAAGCAGGCGCAATCCTGAAAGTTACAACAGAACCAAATTTTTCGTGCTTGTCATACCTTGCTCCAATTGATCCGAAAAAACTATTATTCACTTTAATCTGGTCCTCTAAATATATTCCCGTCGTTTGGATATTTTGCTTTGGGAATTCGCTGATAGCAGGCAACGGGCTGGCACTTAAAACATTATAATAGTAATAATAAGAATTAGCAGATTCGTTTTCCGTTTCAATACCAAAGGTTAGAATATTATCCGGATATAGCTTAAAATTATTCTGCCAATCAAATCTTAACCTTTTGCCATCATAATTGCTACTTGACTCAGCAGGATTATTTTGTGTAATATCAAACTTGTATTTTCTTAAATTCCTTGAAAATGAGATTCCAAATTTCTGGTTCCACACTCCATCGAAAAGTTTCAGATTCCCTTCCAGCTTGTAAACACCTTCTTCCAGATTATATATATAGGTTGGATCATCGCCGAATATTCCCCCGGTTTGATCCAGACTTGTTTTAGCTTTCGTAAATCTTCCGAAAAAATCTAGATTAAAATTATTACTGATCTCATATCCAATTCGTGCTGAGGTATTATAATTATCAGTACCGTCTTTTTCTGTGTTTCCAAACTTTTTGTCGGCAGCAGAAAAGCCATTCGTTTTAAATTTGCTAATGCCTATGGAATAGTTCATTTTATTCAAGGATCCACTTAATCCGAGTCCTGCTTTATATGTATTAAATGATCCACCTTCGGTTGAAAGCGTAAATTTAGGTTTACCACTTCCTTTTTTAGTGATAATGTTTATGACTCCGGCTAATGCATCGGAACCATATAATGTGCTTTGTGGGCCTCTTATAATTTCAATCCTGTCGACGTTATCTGTTGACAAATCGGCAAAATCGTAAGTATTGCTGGGATCATTTACCATATTCATATCTATTCCGTCTATCAGCACCTGCGTTTGTGAAGGATCGGCGCCGCGAATGTAAACTTGAGTGAAAGCACCGGGTGCTCCTTGCTGTGAAATGTTTATACCTGGTTGGGATTGAAGCAATTCATAGATGTTAAATTTATGAGAGTTTTTTATCTGTGTTGAATCAATAAGTGAAACAGAACTTGCCAGCTCGTAAACCGGGGTTGCTGTTCTGGTGGCCGTGACCACAACATTAGAAAGCTCATATGTTTTAAGCGAATCTGCTTGTCGGCCCTGAGCTATTGTAGCCGCGGAAAACATAAAGATCAGAAAAACGAACGAAAAGAAAAATCTTTTTGCCATAGAAGTTACTCCTTTAAACTTGGTTGCATTTAGCAATCGGTTAAATGATTAGGTTGTAACTTCGTGGGTAAGTGATATTTGAAAAAACGGAGAGTAGCTCACGTTAATCCAACCCCGCCCGCGAAGGTTGATTAATTATTAGATCTATGGCAGGTCTCCTGACTTAAGGCTTTAACAGCACCTTCCCGGAAATATCTTACTCCAGTGGTTTAATACTGTTAACTTGTCTCGTCAAATTTTAATTTGACGGAATGGTTGCCTATCACAGTTGCGCGACAGCACCGGAATTACACCGGTTTCCCTATTCTTCCCGATTTTATTCGGGACACCATAAATCATTTTGTAAAGAACTGAACGAAAATAGGTCTAAAAGTTTATAATTCAAAATTTTATTGCATTATTCTGTAAATTATTTTATAAGAAAAGCCTACTTTGAAGAAAATTTGTAAATAGTAGTGAGTAAACGTTCCACTAGGTTTCAATTCTAATGAAGGAAAGTTTTCCTTAGTATAATTTAAGTAAATGCTTTCTTGAAACCCCTCAAATTATTACCTTTAAATTGATTTTATAGACAATATTAGATAATTTTGGTTATGCAGTTATAAGTAGGCTATCGGATATTGCCATTCTTGATGCATTATCTACTATTGCCAATGTGCACAAATAGGGGATCTTTTCGTTCTTTTATTATTCTGATAATAAAATTGATCAGAATTTCTGATTTCATATAGGAGAAACTCAATGGGTTGGTTTATAAAATTTATAGACTCCTCTCTCGGAAAAAAACTAATAATGGCTCTCACAGGTCTCTTCCTATCTCTCTTTTTAATTGAACATTTAATCGGTAATCTTCTATTGCTTAAAAGTGATGGAGGAGAAGCTTTCACAGCGTACGGTGAATTTCTGGCTAGTCCGAATAATTATGTTGCGAGAGTTTTAGAGATTGGATTATTTCTTGTGTTTGTTTATCACATAATAAATGGGATTAGGCTTTGGTGGTCTAACAGAGAGGCTACGCAGGTTAGGTACAAATCTAACGATCCTTCAGCTAATAGCACCCTTTTTTCGAGATTTATGGTCTGGAGTGGAAGTATAACTTTTATTTTTCTTGTTATTCATCTCAGGTCATTCTTTTTCCCATACAGGTTTGGTGATCCGGGAAATACAATGTATCAGGGAGTCGTAGAAGCTTTTTCAAGTCCTGTTTATTCAATATTTTATATTATTGCGATGATATTCCTTGCTTTTCATCTTGTACATGGCGTGCAAAGTGCATTTCAAACTTTGGGGGTAAGACACAAAAAATATACTCCGTTTATTAAAAAATTCGGAATCTTTTTTGCAATTATTATCTGTGCAGGATTCGCATTAATACCGATTTACTTTTTATTGACGGGAGGGAACTAATATGTCTATGAAATCAAGATCCCGTGCTGGGGTTAAATTAGATGCTAAAATACCGGAAGGCAAACTCGAAGAGAAATGGACTAATCATAAATTTCATCTCAAGCTTGTCAATCCGGCAAACAAAAGAAAATATGATTTAATAGTTGTTGGTACCGGGCTTGCAGGGGCATCCGCTGCTGCTTCACTTGCTGAACTTGGTTATAATGTAAAATCTTTTTGTTACCAGGACAGTGCAAGAAGAGCACACAGCATAGCTGCTCAAGGTGGAATAAACGCTGCAAAAAATTATCCCAACGATGGCGATAGTGTTTTCAGGTTATTTTACGATACAGTAAAAGGCGGCGATTATAGATCTAGAGAAGCAAATGTTTATCGACTTGCAGAATTAAGTGCGAATATAATAGATCAATGCGTTGCACAAGGAGTTCCGTTCGCAAGGGAGTATGGCGGACTTCTCGATAACCGTTCGTTCGGGGGAGCGCAGGTTAGCAGAACTTTTTATGCCCGCGGACAAACGGGACAACAGCTTTTACTAGGTGCTTACTCTGCATTGATGAAACAGGTTGGGTTAGGAAAAGTTAAAATGTATTCACGTCACGAACTTCTTGATATTATTATTGTCGATGGTGCAGCAAGAGGAATTGTCGTAAGAAATATGGAAACCGGTGAAATTGAATCTCACTCAGCAAATGCAGTAGTACTCGCAACCGGTGGATATGGAAATGTATATTACCTTTCAACAAATGCAAAAGGATGCAACGTTACTGCTTCATGGCGTGCTTATAAAAAGGGGGCATTTTTTGGAAATCCTTGTTTTACTCAAATTCATCCGACGTGTATTCCGGTTACCGGAGATCATCAATCAAAATTAACTTTAATGAGTGAAAGCCTCAGAAATGATGGTCGTGTTTGGGTACCCAAAAAAGCTGGTGACAAACGCAGGCCGAATGATATACCTGAAAATGAAAGAGATTATTATCTTGAAAGAAAGTATCCCTCTTTTGGAAATCTTGTACCAAGAGACGTTGCATCAAGAAATGCAAAAGAAATGGTAGATGCCGGGAAAGGAGTCGGCGGAAGTGGTAAGGCTGTCTATCTCGATTTTGCAGATGCAATTAAAAGAGTTGGTGCTGAAACGATAAAGGAAAAATATGGCAACCTGTTTGATATGTATAAGTTGATTACCGATGAAGATCCTTACAAAGTTCCGATGAGAATTTATCCTGCTGTTCACTACACAATGGGCGGGCTTTGGGTTGATTATAACCTGATGACAACTGTTCCAGGATTGTTTGCTCTCGGAGAATGCAATTTTTCCGATCACGGTGCAAACAGATTAGGCGCCAGCGCACTGATGCAGGGTTTGGCTGATGGATACTTTGTCATACCTTACACTATCGGTGGATATCTTGCAAACATGAAAAATGATAAAATAAGTACAGATAACGAAGAATTTAAGAATGCAGAAAAAACAGTAAAAGATCAGGTTAAAAAACTGCTTTCTATTAATGGCAAAAAGACCGTAGATGAATATCATAGAGAACTGGGACTCGTAATGTGGGAGTATGTCGGAATGTCTAGGAATGCAAAAGGCCTTAAGACAGCCATTAAAAAAATCAGAGAAATCAGAACTGACTTTTGGAAAAATGTGAAGGTGCTTGGTATAAATGAAGAATTAAACCAATCGCTTGAAAAAGCAGGTCGCGTTGCAGACTTTTTAGAACTCGGCGAGCTGATGGCTGAAGATGCACTTAACAGAAAAGAATCCTGCGGAGGACATTTCAGAGAAGAAAGTCAGACTAAAGAAAATGAAGCTAAACGTGATGATAGAAATTTCGCTTATGTCGCAGCTTGGCAGTTTACCGGTGAAGGTAAAAAACCTAGACTTAACAAAGAAAAATTAGAATTTGAAAACGTTCAACTTACTCAAAGGAGTTACAAATAATGGAGAAAACTTTGAATTTACATCTGAAGGTCTGGCGTCAGAAGAACAGGAACGCTGAAGGTCGGTTTGTTGATTATGAAGCCAAAGGTATTTCTACCGAAATGTCATTCCTTGAGATGCTTGACGTTGTAAATGAAGGATTAATTCATAAAGGCGAGGAACCCATTGCATTTGATCACGATTGCAGGGAAGGCATTTGTGGAATGTGTAGTCTTTTTATTAATGGGAGACCTCATGGACCTAAAAACGCAATCACTGCCTGCCAGCTTCATATGAGAAATTTTAGCGACGGTGAAACTATAGTGATTGAACCTTGGCGTGCAACAGCATTTCCTGTTGTCAAAGATCTTATTGTTGATCGCTCTGCATTTGACAGGATTATGCAGGCTGGTGGATTTATATCAGCAAACACCGGCGGTGCACCGGATGCAAATTCAATTCCTATTTCAAAAGGAACTGCGGAAGAGGCAATGGATGCAGCGGCTTGTATAGGTTGTGGAGCTTGCGTCGCAGTGTGTAAAAATTCTTCGGCAATGCTTTTTGTGGGTGCAAAAGTTGCTCATCTTGGCAGGCTGCCTCAGGGAGATGCTGAAAGAGAAAAAAGAGTGCTTGCAATGGTAAATCAAATGGAAAAGGAAGGATTTGGAGCCTGTACAAATACTGAAGCTTGTTCGGCTGAATGTCCGAAAGAAATTTCTATGGATGTGATTGCGGTGCTTCGGAGAGAATATTACAGCGCATCATTAAAATCAGAAGAATAGAAATTTTATTTAAGCTTCTTTAAATATTATTTCTTGCATTTTGTTTATTGTTTCCAGTAAACTATTTACATGCTTGCTAATTAATTTACCTTGTTCTTCGGTTACTTCACCATAACCGCTTAGACCTTCAGGAGTGCTGTCGCATAATAAAGTCCACATGTGGCTGATCCTGGAACGTATAATTCTATCTTCATAAACTTTGCTTGAATGTAGTTTTAATTCGTTAAACATCTTCTCGTTTTTTCTACGAACTTTTTCTGTCAACTTCAGAATTTCTTTACGCGTTTCTTCATTCACATTCTTAATAAATTTTTCTGTTAAATTTTCCCCTTGATTATTTGTAAACATGTTTTCAATATCATTAATACTGTTTTCAATATGATGAGATGTAACAGAAAGACTTCGCTTATGGTTAGCAGGTATGCTTATCATGTCGTGTTTGGACATCGTATTACTCCTTGAACTTCTTTAAAGTGCAGGAAAACCTATTTATCTATGAATTATACAAATACTGGTAAAGCCTAAATATAGGAAATAATTAAAGATTTTATGAAATGTCTGTCACTATTTTTCCATTTTTAATATACAATTTCATAACTATAAGGTTGGTTTATTTTTAGAATTAGCCGATTTTTAATCTGGATTTTTATATTTTGTGTAAGTCAAAGTTAAAGAGTACGTAATGTTTGAAAAAGAAATAAAATTAATATCGGATTATTCATTCAGTAAAATTAAAAAGCTAGGTGCATATTTTACAGTTAAACAACTTAACTCCACTGATCTCCATCCTTCCATTAAAAGGTATATTGATTCGGAACTGGAGTATTTGATTTTTTTGGACAGAAAAGAACTTGTTCAAAAATCAGCTTTTGATTATTCAAAACCCGAAGTAGTTAAATATTTTAACCTGATTACAAGTGAGATTAAAAACAATAAAAAAATTTCCTTTGAAGATGCAAAAAACCTGATTATACAGGCTGTATCTTTTACAGCAAATTTTCTTGTCAGACCTAAATGGTCGCTTACAAAGTTCATCTATAATGAGGACCAGCTAAAATCGATTGATGAAATAAGTCTTTCTCTGAATTATCTTTATTATTATGATTATTTAAGGAGTGTTCTCAAAACCTACCTTGAGAAGAAACACTCGCTGAATTTCAGTCTTATTGATTTTGAAGTAGCACTTAATAAAATTGATAAAGAATTATTTGCGGCGCATTCTCAAAAACTTATCGACAATGCACTCTTTTCCATTGCTGGTTTTTTCAGTATGAGCGGAATTTATTCTAAAAAAATATCACCCAACTGTGTGGAACTCTTTCTCAAAGAAAAAGATTTGATCGATCATTTATTCAGATTAAGACGATCCCTGCCGGTAAATGCCAGACAATATTATTATATAAATGATATTAGACGTATAATATACACACCAACGAATCTCAGTAAATCTGAGTTTTTGCCCTCAAGAACTGATAAAGAAGAAGAACCTGAACCAGAAAAGATAAAACCTGTTGAGTCGAAAGTTGATAAACCTTTACCAGAACCAAAAACTGAGGACAAAGAAGAAGTAGTTCAGGAAGAAATGTTTGAATTTGATAAAGAAACAGGAAAAGATTCTGTTGATAAAAAGCCTGAAGAAGTCCAAGAAGGAGAGAATGAGACTCTTGAGGAACAAAGTGAAGCTACTAAGCAGAAAAGTGATGTTCCCGAAGAAGAAAGTAAAACTCCTGAGGAGCCAAATGAAATTTCCGAAAAAGAAGTTTCTGAAGGACAAAAAGAAGTATCTGAAGAAGTAGTAAATGAGACTGAAGAGAGCAATAATCCGAAAGAAGTGAATGAAGAAGATTCAAATAATGAAATTGACTCTTTACTTGAGGAAAAACTATTGTCAGAATTTTCTTCAGAAGATGAGTTACTTGATGCTTTTGATTCGCAGTTAAAAGCCCTTGAAGAAGAATCTGATATGCTTATGTCTGATGATGAGAATTCGCCAACTGAAGAAGATTCGAAAAGTCAAGAGGATGAAGGACAACCTGATGATGTGGATCGAGTGGCAGGGGAAAAAGAGCAGCCTAAGATTGAATTAGAAACGAAAGAACAAAACAAATTAGAAGATCAAAATACTGGGGATGAAAATATAATATTAGAGGAAGAAGTTGAAGAATCAGGTATTGAAAAACTTGAAGCTGATGAACCGACGGACAAAATCAATAAAGAAGAAAAAAAATCTTCCCGACGCGCGCCACAGCGAGCAAGAGATTTGTTTAGCTTTTTGAGTAATAAAGAAATCGAAAAAATTGTAATAAGCGTTTTTAATGAAGATAGAGAAGATTTTGCCAATACTATGGAAAAAATAACAGAATGTTTCACTTACGACGAAGCAACTGATATTCTTAAAGCAGTTTTCTTTTCATATCGTGTAAACCCATACGTCAGAGATGCTGTCACATTGACAAACGCAGTCTCAAATTATTTTGACCAGGCTACCTGAAAATGTTCATAGATTATGCAGAGATTGAAGTAGCTGCCGGAAAAGGCGGAGACGGTGCGATCACTTTCAGAAGAGAAAAATATGTACCCAAAGGGGGACCTTCTGGCGGTAACGGTGGCAACGGAGGAAACATAGTTTTAAAAGCAGATTCCAACTTATTTACCCTCCTGGATTTCAGGTATAAAAGGAAATATAAAGCCCAGCATGGACAACCGGGTGGAAATTCCAGGAAAGATGGTAAATCTGGTGAAGATATTATCATTAAAATTCCAGTCGGAACAATTGTAAAAAACATACAAACCGGTAAAGTCATTTTTGATATGAATAAACCCGGACAGGAAGTTATACTTGCCAAAGGTGGCAAAGGGGGAAAAGGCAACAGCAATTTTGCTACACCAACGAATCAAGCACCAAGAATAGCAGAACCGGGGAAAGAAGGGAATTCTCTGAAAATAATCCTTGAGCTAAAACTAATTGCAGATGTAGGACTGGTTGGATTTCCAAATGCTGGTAAATCAACTTTAATTTCGAAAATTTCTGCTGCTAGACCTAAAATAGCTGATTATCCTTTTACAACACTTGCTCCAAATCTGGGAATAGTGAAATATAAAGAATACAAAAGTTTCACTGTTGCGGACATTCCAGGTATAATTGAAGGAGCTCACGAAGGGAAAGGATTAGGGTTAAAATTTCTCAAACACATTGAAAGAACAAGAATTCTGCTTTTTTTAATAGATATTGCAACAGATAATTATCAAGAAGATTATGACATACTTTTTAACGAATTAAAAAGCTATAGTAAAAAACTTGCTGAAAAGAAAAAGATAGTCTCGCTTTCAAAAGCAGATCTTGCGGGGGACAGGGAGATAAAAAAAATAACGAATAAGAAGTTAAAGAATTCTGATTCGACGATATTGGTATTTTCCTCAGCTACGGGACAAGGTATTCAGGAATTGCTTGATTATTTGTGGCAAGAATTATCAGAAGAATAATACATTAAAAATTAGACTGAAATAGAATAAAACAGATAAATATTCAGTTCAGATATATCTGTAATTTTTTGAAAATAAAATGATTTGTGCCTATATTTAGCAGCTAAACTTGCCTCTTATGAGCAGAATTTTATCTTTGGCGGGGTAGCTCAGTAGGTTAGAGCAGTGGAATCATAATCCACGTGTCGGGGGTTCGAATCCCTCCCCCGCTACAGAAAAAGAGAAAGGAGTTAAAATTATGTATACATTTTTAGTAGTAATATCCTCAATCATAGGTGTTTTGTTGATGATTATTGTGCTGTTGCAAGCGAGCAAAGGCGGTGGACTTACAGGAACATTCGGCGGCGCCGGGAGTATGGGATCAATGTTTGGTACAAGAAGAACAGCTGATTTTTTGAGTAAGGCTACCTGGTGGTTGGGAGGTACTATGGCTGTGTTAGCTATAATAATTAACCTCTTTTTCCTCCCTGGGCAAACGACCAAAGAGCAGAGAGAAAGTATTATCCAGAGTTCAGGTCAACAGATTCCTCAGCAGGGAACTTTACCTCAACAGCTTCCTTCAAGTAATACTCAACAGCAACAGTCTGATCAATAAGTAAATTCTTGTTAAGAATAGAAATTGATATCTTGGTGGTCTTAACCACCAAGATATATTTTTTAAGTAGGTCTTATTCCAGCAAAGTCAGAGCTTCAACAATCTTATCTTCAATCGTTCTGTGGAATCTTGTTCCTCTTCTGGTGAATTGAAATATCATACTTATAATAACTTCTTCACCGTTGTTTGTAGTAAGATAGCCTGAGAGTGAAGTTACACCTCTCAAAGTTCCTGTCTTTCCGTGAAAGTTATTTTCGGCATTTGTTCCCCTCATTCTGGTATCCAGGGTCCCATCTACGCCTGCTATACTTAATGAATTATAATAATCTTTAAAATGCTTCAGGTCGAAATACATTTCTTCGAGGGTTCCTACAATAGCACCAACTGTTATCTGATCATACCTGGAAATTCCGGAGCCATCGACAACAGAAGTACCTTTTGAAAATATGCCATGATCATCCAGAAAATTCAGGACAGCTTGTGTGGCATAGAAAGAATTTCCTTGCTTGCCTGATGTTTCTGCTCCAAGGGTTTTAAATAAGCATTCAGCTAAAAAATTATCGCTGTGTTTGTTGGTCTCTTTAATTAGCTCACGGAGTTTTATATTCGATTCAACAATTGATTTTGCAGTATCGGGTGTAACACCTTTGATTGCATTACCAATGACATCGATTCCCCTTTTTTTAAGTTTTTCTTTTAAAACTTTTGCCGCATATAGTGGAGGGTCACCTTCGTTAATAAAATAAGCTCGCAGTCTTCCCCTTCTTCTTCTGTAAATCACTCTCCTGTTTCTATCGAGTACCAGAGCTGAAACAGCAGGAAGTCTGACATTTGCTTCTTCTTCATAGATCCAGTCTTTGCGCCTGTATATATTGTCAAAATATGTATCATCTCCAATAATGTTTCCTGTAATTTTCTTGATGCCTTTGCTAATTATTTCACTAATTAGAGAGTCCAGATCTGATGAAGTGAACAATGAGTTCCCGAATCCTTTAATATAGAGATTTCCATCAATTACACTATCTTTTAAGTCATTATCATCAGATAATATTTTTGTTGATAAAGAGAAATCTCCCCCCAGATTTGTAAGAGCTGCAGCGGTTGTAAATAGCTTTGTATTGGATGCGGGGATCATAGATTCTGCAGGATTTAGCTTAAAGATAGTATCTTGTGTCAAAGGTTTAATTATCAATACTGCCATTTTAGTTGAGGAAGGCAGTTCTGACAAGATTTTTTCTATTTGTTTCCTTATTTCGTCTGGTGTACGAGCAAAAGGCTGAAAACAAATAATGCAAAAAAGAAAAACAATTTTTTTAACCATTTGTGAGTTTATATGTGAAAAATGTTATTTTAATACCGGAATAAAGTTAAAAATTATTTCTTTTAAAACTGAATTAAATAAGATAGCGATGTTAATTTTATATCCAATTAAAAAGTAATTATTTATCTAATTTGAAGCATATATCTCAAAAAGGAAAGGTATGATAAACAGAAAAGAAATACTAAAAGCATACGAAGATCTCAATTTCTTAAATTCTCCGGATGGCAGGATTATAAGAATACTTAGTGAATTCCTTCAACCTCAGGCTAATTTTAAGAGACACAAAATAGTTGATACCATTGTATTCTTTGGCTCTGCCAGGTTAAAATCTAAAAAAGAATCTATGGCTGAATATAATAAACTGAAAAAATCCGATCCCAAATCTGTTAAAAACTTTGCTGAAGAATTAAGAAGAATTCAACGTCAGGTTGATATGTCAAAATATTACGAAGATGCCGTTGAGTTATCAAAAAGATTAACTAAGTGGTCTCATTCGCTGGATACAGAAGGACAAAGGTTCATCGTTTGTACCGGGGGTGGGCCCGGTATAATGGAAGCGGCAAATAAAGGAGCAAAACTGGCTGGCGGCAAGTCAATTGGCTTGAATATCAGCATTCCCTTTGAACAGTTTGTGAACAAATACGTTCCCAGAGATCTTAGTTTTGAATTTCATTACTTTTTTATGAGAAAATTCTGGTTTGCGTACCTTGCAAAGTCTTTAATAGTTTTTCCAGGAGGATTTGGAACTATGGATGAGTTTCTTGAGATACTTACTTTGATACAAACCGGAAAAATAAAAAAGAAAATGCTTCTGCTTGTTTACGATGAAAAATATTGGGGAAAGATAATTAATTTCAAAGCGCTGACTGATAATGGTATGATCAGTGAGAGTGATAGTAAAATATTTTCATTCTGTAATACAGTAGACGAGGCATTTGATATGATAACTAAATTCTTTGAAAAAACTTATCTGAGTAAAAAAGAAGAGAAAAAACTGGAAGAACCTATTTTACATCTGGAATAGAAATGAAAATGCCCCTTTATAAGGGGCATTTTTTTAAGCCTTATTATAATCAGATCGATGCGCTCTTCTTGCTGCCTTTATTTTTTCCATCCTTTTTTTGATGGAAGGCTTAACAAAAAACGTTCTCTTTTTATATTCTTTCAATATTCCCGATCTTTCGTATTTTTTCTTGAATCTTCTAAGAGCTTTATCAATGGATTCGTTGTCTCCAACTGTTATCCCTACCAAATTATTTCACCTCGCTTTATGGTTTTTATGTGTTAATAGATTCTATCAATTTTTTGGGGCCTGATTTCTGGAATTCAACTGAAATGGCTTTTTGACCATTTGACATTATTTCTTTAGAAACCACCTTACCAAAATCATCCCAGTTTTTATGATATATCGATTCTCCGATATTGAAACTTTTAGTAGGCTCATAAGTAGTGCATTCTCCGTTCTCTATTCCTTCCAGTGAAACTTTGTTTTCTTTAACGTCCTCAACAAGGTCGATTATCATAGTTTGTTTGCACTTCTTACATTTTGCCCACCTTTTCTTCCCCTGTTCTTCCTCAGTGGTTGAGACTTCACCTGCTAATTCCATCTTACGCATAGTGTTACAGACGCTGCAAAAAGCCTCAACGTTTTTAATTCTAGCCATTTTAAAATCCTTCCTTTGGGATAGTCCGATTTTAAATATATCAAACCTTTCGAGGATAATCAAGCAATCCTTTACAGGTCTATTTATCGTTCCCTGTGGGCGTAGTTACCAAAACCGGTATTTTTGAATATCTTATCACTTTTTCAGCCACATTGCCAATAAGTGTATGCAAAAGGCCTGTACGCCCATGAGTAGCTATTACGATGATATCCATTTGTTTGTTTTCAGTATATTTGACTATTTCCTGATAGTCTAAACCCTTCTTAATTGCGCCAATCATTTTTATTCTTCTTTTTTCACTTTTTTAATAGTCTCCTCCAGTGATTATTTTGCATCTTCCTCAATTTAGGCGGAAAATGACTCAATTTTGGGATTCAGGGAATGAATTGCCATTACGGGTGGTGTTTTCCAATATATGAAGCAGGTGAATATTGGCTTTATATTTCTAGGCAAGCTCAATAGCATAATTTGCAGCTGGGAGTGATAAATTACTGAAATCGGTAGGAAATAGGATATTCCTGATCTTAAACATTTGCCCCCTTTTTATTTTTAATTAAAAATTATCCGGCAGTTCTTTATCCGTGGAATTTGAAATAAATGCAAGTACATTATCATTTTGCTTTCTTAATACAGTCACAAAATTACTTTGTCTTGATATGTACTTGTTTCCATTTCTCAGGTAGTTTAACAGATCTTCCGAAAGCTGAATAATGCTGTCACCTTGAAAATAATTTTCGTGCACCTGGAAAATATATATAATTTTCCCATTTTTGGCAGTGTAAATATGGTGGGCAAACTTCTCTCCATGATGTTCCGATACTAAAGCACCTGCGAGAGAATAATTATTGTAAGTGGGGACGAAAGTTACATATTTTACGCCTTTATCCTGAAAAAAGTTTTTTATTTCTTCCGGGTTATCTGACGTAAATTGAATTTTGTTGTCACCATTCAGGAAATTTTTAAAATACGATTGAGCGAGTACAAGCATATTATTATTGCCTGTCTGTTCTGAAATATTATTTAATGTCTGTTTGGGTCTATTAATCAATAAAAGCAACAGCGCCAGTATAATAATTCCTACTGTACTGTAGCTAATAAATTTTGGTGAATAAATTTTTGAAATCAGCGGATTCTTTCTTACCCTGATAATCTGTTCCCTGGATATTTTTTCCCTTATATTTCTTTTGATCTTATCCGGAGTTACCCGGTTTACTGCTTTTTTGTTTATAAGCTTTTTGGTTAATGCTTCTGTTTTCAGATCAAATTCAAATGAGGGATCTTTCTCGATTTCTCTCATAAAATCATTTAGTTCTTCCTGGCTTTTTAATTCATTATCCAGATAAGCAGTAATTAATTCTTTGATGTTTTTTTTGTTTTCCATTGTCGTCAAAGGTTACCTTCTGGCAGATAGGTAACCTTTTCCTTCTGCATATTTATAAAGTTTAGTAAATAAAATTTTTCTCGCTCTATGCAAACGTGACCTGACAGTTCCGATCGGGCAGTCCACAAAATCTGCAATTTCCTCATATGAGAAACCTTCAATGTCGCAAAGAAGGATAACAGTTCTAAAATCTTCGGGAAGAGAATTTACTGCTTCAGAAATTTCATCATCCAGCAGATTGTCATACAGATCTTTCTCAAGATGCGATGTGTCAGTCCACGAAGATTTTATGTTCTCATAAAAATTTTCAATTTCTTCATAATCAACTTTATCAGGTTCTTTAACCTGTTTTCTGTAAGAGTTGATATATGTATTCTTCATTATTCTAAACATCCAGGCTTTACAATTAGTTCCTTTCTCAAATTTATCGAAGAAACGAAATGATTTTAGATAAGTCTCCTGTATAAGGTCATTTGCATCATCTGTATCGCCTGTCATACGCAGAGCGAAATTATAGAGGGAATCCATGTGTGGTATGGCTTCTGCTTCAAAATCTGCATATATCTGTTTTTGTTCGTCTGACATTGAAAAAGTAATTGGGATATATTCAGGACTAATTTTTAAAATCCTGAGAATATAAGAAACAGAGCACGAAAAATAGGAAAAAATCTAATAAACAATGCCATTTTTTATTTCACCGGCTGAGTTATCAATACTAAAGAGGAATCCATTAATAACTACATATTTAACCACTGATTTTTTTCGGAATATCAAATTTGCAGGTGAATCGGTTTTAATTTCATTCGGCAATTCTTTTAAACCACCTTTTACAAGATTTATCGGATATTTACTAAACTCACTGTTTTCAGGATCTTTTACAAGCACATTTGTAAACCCGTTTTTATAAAGGTCATTAAAATCAAGGTTTGCGAGCTCTTGGTCAACATACTTCTTTTCAGTATAAGTTTTTCCATATTCAACAGTTAGACCTTTAAAGTCGTGGTCTTCACAACCGTAAAAGGTTGAAAGATCACCAATATCTTCTATCACAGAGCTATAAAAGGAACCCTCTGAATCTCTTGTATTAACTTCTTCCAGATTTACTGCAATATCTATTAGATATTTTTTACCATTTCTATTGATGGAAATGTTCCTGAAAATAATATCTTTTAAAAATTCCTGATTTGGGGGTAAAGTGTTATACATTGCAGTTTTTTTGCTTTTGTAGCTTTTTTCAGCAATGCTTTTAAAAGAACAGAGTAAAGCAATAAAATTTAGACGTCTGATGAACTGTTTCTCGGGATCATTTTTCCAGCAGCCAGATTCAATTAATATAGTCGCTGTTCCAAACTTTTGTGAGAAATCGCCAAAAGCTCTTGGTTCATATTCGTCTGAATACTTTGCAATATGTCCGGGAATAAATTCCGAAAGTAACCTACAAAGACTTGATATCAATTTTGCTGCGTCAGTTCTCACTTTATTCATTTTCCCATTTTCATCAAACGGCGGAGCTAGAAAAGAAATTGTTGCCGGTTTGAAAGTTTTTCCAACAGAATACCGGGTACTCTGATCATGAAGGTTAAATGCAAAATCTGCATTTAATTTCTTTATATATTTCATCAATATTTTTGCCTCTTCTGACTGTAACCTGAGCGCATCTCTGTTTATGTCTATTCCGAAGGCGTTTCGTCTTTGGAAAAGTTCCGCTCCATCTGGATTAACCATCGGCATAAAATAAATTGTCAAATTTTTCTCAAGTTCGCCTTTGATTTCTTCAAATTCATTTTTTGAAGAAAGGAAATTTAAAATATCAAAAATTGCCATTGTAGCGGTCGCTTCATCTCCGTGCATTTGCGACCATAGGAAAATTTTTGTTTTCCCTCTTCCGTATGAAATCAGGAAAATTTCTCTTCTCTCTGTTGAGGAGCCCGCTTTTTTGACTTTAAATTTATTCTTATTTTTTATTCTATTGATTAGGGAGATAATATCGGAATGTTTAAATCTTTTTTTTGTAAGATTTGTTTCGGCATAATCTTCGTGTTCATAATATAATCGTCTTGCAAATTCTGAATCGGATATCATATTAATTTATAATATAAAAATAAACTTATGATAATGTATTAATTTAATTATAACTTTAGTTATAAACTAAATACTTTTCTAAAAATTGGTGGATATTAAAATGGCGACAAAAACTTTAAAAATCGGATCATCAATGCCTGCGTTTAATTTGAAAGGAGTTGATGATAAAATATACAGTCCCGAATCTTTTCAGGGGAAAAAGGCCCTGGTGATTATTTTCAGTTGCAATCATTGTCCTTATGTTCAGGCATACGAAGATCGCATAATAGCTTTGCAAAATGATTATAAAAGCAAAGGAGTTGCGGTTGTAGCAATTAATTCGAA
>Ga0315540_10000220_pt1 | contig 31631 bp, 32 predicted proteins | sample SalMarSW160110MG_FD_203677 | JGI IMG/M metagenome (GOLD analysis project Ga0315540, IMG submission 203677) | Salt marsh sediment microbial communities from the Plum Island Ecosystem LTER, Massachusetts, United States - Salt Marsh Sediment SW1601-10 ...
AAACTGGCCCCGACATTGTCGGCGTCGATCAGGACCGCCAGGCGGTTCTCATGTGGCATCACCAGCTCTCCTGTCCCGGACACCAGCGGTCAAACTGACCATGCGTCACCTTACAGGGCTTGGGGTCGTGTTTCGAGCAGGGGCGGCCAACGTACTTTACGAAGTCTAAACCGAGATCAGCACCGCATCGCCGGGGGGGAAGTGGCGTTCTTCGAGATTGTCGCCGGGGCCGCCGCGGTCGACGATGAGAAAGTCCTGCATGGGCTCCAGCACCAGCAACGGGTGGTGCCAGACGCCGCGAGCATAATTGACGCCCTGATGGCCGCCGGCGGCAAAGCATAAAAGACCATCGCGCTCGAGCGGATCGTCACGCGACGAGACGACCACCAGCCATGGATGGTTCGTGAGGGGAAAAAACGCCTGCGTGCCGAGCGGATGGCGCTCCATCAGCGTAAGACGGATGGGCCGCGGCCGGGCGCGCCCGCGAAAGATCGAGATAAGCGGCTTGCCGTCACCGGCTGCCACATCCACCCGGGCGAGGTCGTGAAAACGCGTCGTGGTGCCCTCGTTGATGGGGTAGTGATGGGCGCCCTCGGTCTCGATCACCTCGCCGAACGCGGCAAAGGCATCGCGCGTCAGGGGACGGGGATCGAGCACCAGGGCCATCGCCGTCACACCGACATTATCACGGGTTTCTCGTAAAGCCGCCCGAAGACCCTGAGCCGGCTCACCCCGCCGTCGGGAAAGATGTCGAGGCGCACATGGCTGGCGGCGACCGGTGACTTCAGCTTGAAGGTGTGGATGTGGTCGGCCTTGAGCTTTTGCGCATCGAGCAGCATCGGCCAGAACATGGTGTCGGTGATGATCGCGGCATCGCTTGCTGCTTCCACCAGCGCCCCGGCCAGTCCCGCCCGGTCGGGAAAGTTGCCCTTGAAATGGCAGGTGTCGATCTCGATCTTCTCGATGAGGCCGGCGGCGCCCAGCGCCAGCACCAGCCAGTCGTTGCCCGGCTCGCGCCGTCGCCTGGTCTCCCAGCCATCGCCCATGTCGCGGCCCCGGCCGGCGGTGATCAGCGTCCACACCGAACCGAAATGGGCATCGTTGTAGCCGACGATCCGCCCGCCATTGGCCAGCGCCGAAAGCTCATACACCCCGTCGCCGCCGTCATCGGCCCATGAGGCCACCGGCTCGCCATAGACGCGCAACCGCGCCACCCCGCCGTCGGGATGGATGTTGAGGCGCACATGATCGTAGACCCCGTCATCGCTGACGCCGACATAGTGGTGGGCGGAGGGGCCGAGCGCCGTCGCCGGCACGATCTCGCGCCAGGTGGCCTGATCGAGCGGGCGCTTGCCCGCAAGTGAGGCCTCGATGGAGGCGCCGGGCGGATAATTGCCGGTAAAATGGCTGGTGTCGATGTCGACGCCGCGAATGCGTCCCTTCACCCCGAGGCGGACGATGCAGTGATCGTGGCCGGGCGAGCGCTTGCGCCGTGTCTCCCAGCCGTCCATCCACTTGCCGTGATCGTCGTACTTGTCGGGGATGAACACCGGATCGGCATCGGCGATGAGGCGCGCGCGGGGGGCAAAGAATTCGTCCGAGGCCGAGACCGCCTCGGCACCGAGGCGCGGGGTGGCGAGGTTGACGAGGCGGCGGGCGAAATCGGGCCGGTCGGGATCGGGACTGGTGGTCATGGCGGGCCATCCGGAAGGGAACGGGCTTGCTGCCGGTTGGTAGCATGAAGTGGCGGGAAAGGGGAAGAATTCAGCCCTGGTGCGCGGTCTTGAAACGCTCCAGCAGCCAGCGCGCCAGCATGATGACGAGAGCCGCGCCCACCAGCAGGCCGGCGGCTTCCAGGCCAACTTTCTGCACGTCTGCCATGCGCGCGATCACCGCCGCCACCGATTGCGAAAAGGCATAGGCCAGCGTTCCCACCACCGTCGCCCAGGCCGCGCAGGCAACCAGGTTGACCGCCAGGAACAGCGGATAGCCGATGTCGGAACTGGCAAGCGTGGCATAGGCCGGGGTCCTCAGGCCCCATAGGAAGCGGGTGATGAAGATCGCCGGCACCGCCCGCCGCGCCAATACCCCGCGCGCCCGGCTGGTCCTGGCGGCCAGTGCCGGAAAGCGCTGAAAGACCCGTGTTCCGAACCACCTGAGCACCAGGAAAGTCGTCTGGTCACCGGCAAAGGCACCAGCAAATGCCGCCACGATGACCCAGGCGATGTTCATCAGGCCGCGCTCGGCCGCCACCGCCGCCAGCGCCAGCGATACCTCGCCTTCCACCAGGGTGCCCAGCGCCACCAGCCAGTAGCTGAACTGCGAAAGTGTCAAAAACGTCAAGTTGCGCTTTCCGGGCCCCGAAGCGGCATCCCGCTGTTAACAATTGACGGGCATGTAATCGCTTCGCCGGCAATTGCCAAGTCCCGAAAGCTTGTAAATGTGTCGCAACGCCAGACGGCGCGGATAAGCCTAAAGTCGTAGTGGATGGCTTTGACACTCCTTCCAAATCGCGCAATGATGATCCATATGATGGAATAAGGGGTATGACCCGCGCCACAAGCGGGAAGCCTCGGCAGTCGAGAGGGTGGTGTTTATGTTGGGGAATGGTGTGAAGCCGGCTGGCGCCGGCGCAGTGCCGGCGGCATACGAGGATTTTCGTGTCGCCAGCAAGGAATCCTTGCGGGCATCGGGACAGGTGCAGTCGCTGAGCCGCGCCCTGAAACTGCTCAATGCCCTGTCGCATCACCCGCAAGGCCTGTCCTTGTCGGAAGTCGCCCACCATGTGGGCCTGCCCAACTCGACCGCCCACCGCCTGCTCACCACCTTGCAGAACGAGCGCTTCGTGCGCTTCGAAGCCGACCGTTCCGCCTGGCTGATCGGCGTGCAGGCGTTTCGCGTCGGCTCGGCGTTCGTGCGCTCGCGCGACCTCGTCACCATCGCCCGGCCCTACATGCGCCGCCTCATGGAACAGTCCGGCGAGACCGTCAACCTGGCCATCGCCGATCGCAACGAGGTGATCTACCTCGCCCAGGTCGAGACCCAGAAGATGATGCGCGCCATCGCCGGCCCGGGCGGACGCGCCGCCATCCACTGCTCCGGCGTCGGCAAGGCGCTTTTGGCCCATAGCGACGCCGATGCCCAAGAAAAGTCCCTGGCGCAGATCCAGTTCCATCGCGAGACGCCGGCGACGCTGGTGAGCCTCGCCGACCTGCGCCGCGACCTCGAAAAGATCGCCCAGCGCGGCTACGCCATCGACAACGAGGAAAACGCCATCGGCCTGCGCTGCGTCGCATCGGTGATCTTCGACGAACATGGCGGGCCACTGGCCGCCCTGTCGGTGTCAGGCCCCACCGCCCGCCTCACCGACCAGCGCATTCCCACCCTCGGCCAGGCGGTCGCCCACATCGCCGGCGAGGTCACCGCCGAACTGGGCGGCCATCTGCCCGACTAGCATCAGTGCCCCTTGGTGGTGCCGTCGCCTTGGGCCAGTCGTGCCATGGGCGTTGAACCGTGCGGTCGTCCAGCCTACATGCTGGGGGCGTGGCGATGAGCGATTCCGGTGAGCGGGTGGAGCCTAGATGACAGCGATCAGCAAAGATGACGTCCTGGCGGCCCTGCGCAAGGTGCGCGGCCCCGACCTCAAGGCCGACGTGGTGACTTCGGGCCTGGTGTCCGACATCGTGGTGGCCGGCAAGGATGTGATGTTCGCCCTCACTATCGATCCCGCCCGCGCCGAAGAACTGGAACCCATGCGCAAGGCCGCCGAGACTGCGGTGGGGCGCATCGACGGTATTGGCAAGGTCATGGTGGCGCTCACCGCCGAGAAGAAGCCCGGCTCCGGCAATGGAAGCGATGCCCGGCCGCAAAGCCCCGCACCCCAACGCCCCGCCGCGGTGGGCCGCGAATCGGCCGGCGTGCCGGGGGTCAAGCACATCGTGGCGGTGGCCTCCGGCAAGGGCGGCGTCGGCAAGTCGACGACGGCGGTGAACCTGGCGCTCGGCCTGCAGGCCAACGGCCTCAAGGTGGGGGTGCTCGATGCCGATATCTACGGCCCCTCGATGCCGCGGCTGCTGGGCGTGCACGGACGTCCCGAGCCGGTGGCGCCGGGCGCGCGCACCTTGAAGCCCCTCAACGGTTTCGGCCTCAACGTCATGTCCATGGGCTTTCTGGTGGACGAGGAAACCCCGATGATCTGGCGCGGCCCGATGGTCATGTCGGCGCTGCAGCAGATGCTCAGGGAAGTTGCATGGGGTCTCCTCGACGTGCTCATCGTCGACATGCCGCCGGGCACCGGCGATGCCCAGTTGACGCTCGCCCAGCAGACCCCGCTGTCGGGCGCGGTGATCGTCTCGACCCCCCAGGACCTGGCGCTGATCGATGCCAGGAAGGGCCTTAACATGTTCCGCAAAGTCGACGTGCCGGTGCTCGGCATCGTCGAGAACATGAGCTATTTCGTGTGCACCAAGTGCGGCGAGCGCCACGAGATCTTCGGCCATGGCGGGGCGCGCATGGAAGCCGAACGGCTAGGCGTGCCGTTTCTCGGCGAAATACCGCTTGACCTTGACGTAAGGATAAGGTCCGACAGCGGGCAGCCCATTGTCGTCTCGCTGCCCGATTCGCCCCATACCGCCGTCTACCGCAGCATTGCCGCCAAAGTGTGGGAGGCGATCGAAGCCGGCACCGCCCGCCGCCCGGCGCCGCGCATCGTGATCGAATAACCCCTTCCACCCTCCGGAATCATCCCCCGCATTCGCCGGATGTTGTTGCCGTAGCCGCGCCGGCGCGCCTATACTCTGCATAGGGAGACTATGGAGGAGCAAGGCAAAGCCCGATCTCTGGTCAATGGGGTGGCGATGCCTGACGCAGATGGGAAAGGCCACGGCGCTGTCGCATAGCGATCAAGGCATTGCCGAAGAGGATGTGCTGAGAGCCAACCTCTATCGGCTGCTGGCGCATATTCTCAAACGGCCGCCCGAGCAGGCGGATCTCGATCTGTTCGCCGCCATGCAGGGCGATGAAACGCCCATTGGCACCGCCATAGGCGCCCTGGCGCGGATTGCCGGCAGCGTCGGACCGGAAACCGTCGAGCGCGAATATCACAACCTGTTCATCGGTCTCGGGCGTGGCGAGCTGGTTCCCTACGGCTCCTACTACCTGACCGGCTTCCTCAACGAAAAGCCGCTTGCCCGACTGCGCGGCGACATGGCCCGCCTCGGCATCGAGCGCCGTAGCGAAGTGCGCGAGCCCGAGGACCACATCTCGGCGGAGTGCGAGATGATGGCCGGGCTGATCCTCGGCGACTTCGGCGAGGCCCGTGACCTCGATGACCAGCGCACCTTCTTCAAGGCCCACCTCTCACCGTGGGCCCGGCATTTCTTCACCGACCTGGAAGCGGCCAGGTCATCGGTTTTCTATGCCGGCGTCGGACAACTTGGCGCGGCTTTCATGGATGTGGAGGAAGAGGCGTTTTCGATGCTCTGACCCGGTTTCGCCGGGCGCTGGCATCGCCACAAGTTCAAGACCGGCACCAAGGCCGGCTTTGGCGAGCGAAAATTAGAAAAAGGAGGAGATAAAGCCATGACTTCCAAGCGCGATGGGGCAAACGAGGCCCGGCGCGATTTCCTGAAGCTGGCGAGCCTGACCGCCGTCTCCGGCGGGGCGCTTGCAGCAACCGGCAATCAGGCCGCGGCGAGCCCGGCCCCGACCGAGGATACGAGCGGCTACCACGTCAGCGAACACATCTCGACTTATTACAAGCTGGCACGCTTCTGACGGCTGTCCACTGCAGGCTCCCCTCGGGAACCCTGGCGGATATTTGCCGCGTTGAAGGCACGACAACCGACCGGCGGAACAAGAGAACCGGTCAAGACCTAAGGAGAAGGACATGCTTAGGAAGAAGACGGGAGGGGTGGCATTCGGCCCCCGACTGTCATCGGCCCTGACTGATCTCAGCGGTGGAGCCATTGACAGGCGCACGTTCCTCAGGCGTTCAGGCTTGGCGCTGGGCGGCATTGCCGCGGCAAGCACCCTGAGCGGCGGCATGGTGAGGAAGGCCGAGGCCGCCTCATCGACCACCGACAAGCTGGAGATCAAGAAGTCGGTGTGCACTCACTGCGCAGTGGGCTGCACGGTGCTGGCGCGCATGCAGAACGGTGTGTGGGTCGGCCAGGAGCCGGGCTTCGATTCGCCCTTCAATCTCGGCGGTCATTGCGCCAAGGGCGCCGCGGTGCGCGAGCATGCCCATGGCGAGCGGCGGCTGAAATATCCCACCAAGCTGGTGAACGGCGAATGGAAGCGGATCTCGTGGGAAGACGCCATCAACGAGATCGGCGACAAGATGCTCGATATCCGCAAGACATCGGGTCCCGATTCGGTCTACTGGCTCGGTTCGGCCAAGCATTCCAACGAGCAGGCCTACCTGTTCCGCAAGTTCTATGCCTTCTGGGGGTCCAACAACGGCGACCACCAGGCGCGCATCTGTCATTCCACCACGGTCGCGGGTGTGGCGAACACCTGGGGCTACGGCGCCATGACCAACTCCTTCAACGACATCCATAAATCGCGCGCCATCCTGCTGATCGGCGGCAATCCGGCCGAGGCGCATCCGGTATCGCTGTTGCACCTGCTGAAGGCCAAGGAAGAAAACAACGCCGCCTTCATCGTCTGCGACCCGCGCTTCACGCGCACCGCAGCGCATGCGACGGAATATTTGCGCTTCCGCCCCGGCACTGACGTGGCGCTGGTGTGGGGCATCTTGTACCACATCTTCGAGAACGGCTGGGAAGACAAGGACTATATCCAGCGCCGCGTCTGGGGGATGGAGTACGTCCGCGAGGAAGTGAAGAAGTGGACGCCCGAAGAGGTCGAGAAGGTGACCGGCGTGCCCGGCTCGCAGATGAAGCGCGTCGCCCGCACGCTTGCCCAGTACAAGCCCGGCACCCTCATCTGGTGCATGGGCGGCACCCAGCACACCAACGGCAACAACAACACCCGTGCCTACTGCATCCTGCAGCTGGCGCTGGGCAATGTCGGCGTGTCGGGCGGCGGCGCCAACATCTTCCGCGGCCATGACAACGTGCAGGGCGCGACCGACATGTGCGTCCTCATGGATAGCCTGCCGGGCTATTATGGACTGTCGGCGGGCGCATGGAAGCACTGGTGCCGGGTCTGGGACGTCGACTACGACAAGATGAAAGGCCGCTTTGCCACCTTGAAGGGCAAGGACGGCAAGGAAAAGAGCCTGATGAACGCCGCCGGCATTCCGGTATCGCGCTGGTTCGACGGTGTGCTCGAGGCGAAAGACAACCTCGACCAGCCCGACAATCTCAGGGCGATGGTGTTCTGGGGTCATGCGCCCAACTCGCAGACCCGCCTGCCCGACATGCAAAAGGCCATGGACAAGCTCGACCTCATGGTGGTGGTCGATCCCTATCCGACGGTCTCGGCCATCCTCCACAACCGCAAGGACGGTGTTTACCTGCTGCCGGCCTCGACCCAGTTCGAGACCTACGGCTCGGTGACCGCCTCGAACCGCTCGCTGCAGTGGCGCGACAAGGTCATCGAGCCGGTATGGGAATCGCTGCCCGACCACATGATCATGGCGATGTTCGCCAAGAAGTTCGGCTTCGCCGACGACTTCTTCAAGCACATCAAGGTGAACGAGGTGCAGGTCGGCCAGCTCAAGGTGCCCGAGCCGCTGATCGAGGACATCACCCGCGAGTTCAACCGCGGCATGTGGACCATCGGCTATACCGGCCAGTCGCCGGAGCGCTTGAAACTGCACATGGCCAACCAGTACACCTTCGACCGCACCACCCTGCAAGCCAGGGGCGGCCCGTGCGACGGCGACTATTACGGCCTGCCGTGGCCTTGCTGGGGAACGTCCGAGATGAAGCATCCCGGCACCCCCAACCTCTATGACACCTCCAAGCCGGTGGCCGAGGGCGGGCTCACCTTCCGCGCCCGTTACGGCGTCAAGGCGCCGGACAAGTGGGGCGGGGCCAACATCCTGGCCGAGGGCTCCTACTCGGCCGGCTCCGAACTGACCGACGGCTATCCCGAGTTCACCTACGGGATGCTGCAGAAGCTCGGCTGGGACGGCGACCTGACGGCCGACGAACTGGCGGCCATCAAGAAAGTGGGTGGCGACACGCCTGAGAAGATAAACTGGAAGGTCGACCTGTCGGGCGGCATCCAGCGCGTCGCCATCAAGCACGGCTGCGCCCCCTTCGGCAACGCCAAGGCCCGTTGCGTGGTGTGGAACTTCCCCGATCCGGTGCCGCTGCACCGCGAGCCGCTCTACACCCCGAGGCGCGACCTGCTCGACAAGTACGCCACCTACGACGACATCCGGCGCAATCGCCTGCCGGTGCTCTTCAAGTCGATCCAGCAGGTCGACCACTCCAAGGACTACCCGATCATTCTCACCTCGGGTCGCCTGGTGGAGTACGAGGGCGGCGGCGACGAGTCGCGGTCGAACCCGTGGCTGGCCGAGCTGCAGCAGAACATGTTCGTCGAGATCAATCCGGTCGATGCCAACGACCTTGCCATCAAGGACGGCGAGATGGTCTGGCTGGAGGGGCCGGAGAAGGGCAAGGTGAAAGTGATGGCCATGGTCACCGAGCGGGTGGCCAGGGGCGTCGCCTTCATGCCGTTCCACTTCGGCGGCCATTTCGAGGGCGAGGATCGCCGGTCGCATTATCCGGCCGGAGCCGATCCATATGTTCTGGGTGAATCATCCAACACCGCCCAGACCTACGGCTACGACGTCGTCACCCAGATGCAGGAGACCAAGGTCACCCTGTGCAAGATTGCCAAAGCCTGAGGAGAACTGAATCATGGCTCGCATGAAGTTCCTGTGTGACGCCGATCGTTGCATCAACTGCAACGCCTGCGTCACCGCCTGCAAGAACGAAAACGAGGTGCCATGGGGCGTCAACCGCAGACGCGTCGTCACCATCAATGACGGCCATCCCGGTCAGCGCTCCATCTCGGTGGCCTGCATGCATTGCTCGGACGCGCCGTGCAAGTCGGTGTGCCCGGTGGATTGTTTCTACCAGACCGCCGAGGGCGTGGTGCTGCACAACAAGGACCTGTGCATCGGCTGCGGCTACTGCTTTTATGCCTGTCCCTTCGGGGCACCGCAGTATCCTCAGGTGGGCAACTTCGGCTCGCGCGGCAAGATGGACAAGTGCACCTTCTGCGCCGGCGGCCCGGAGCCCGACAACTCCGACATCGAGTTCAAGAAGTACGGCCGCAATCGCCTCGCCCAGGGCAAGTTGCCACTGTGCGCGGAGATGTGCTCGACCAAGGCCCTGTTGGCCGGCGACGGCGATCAGGTCTCGGCCATTTACCGCGAGCGCGTCGTCGCCCGCGGCTTCGGGGCCGGTGCCTGGGGTTGGGGCAAGGCCTATCCGGGCAGCGGTTCCTGACCGGACGATCGGTTGAGACTGACAAAAGGGGCGGCGGCAGCGTCCGGCGCCTCTTTTCGCCCGCTCCAGCGGCAATAGCAGAAAGGCAATGCGCAACATGATACGCCCGCTCAAGGGGCTCCTCGTCGTCTCGTTGACACTGGCCGCCGCAGTGGCCCTTTCGGCCTGTCGCGAGGCCGAGACGAACCGACCGATCAGCCTCGAGAAGGGCACCTATCAGGGCACGCCGGATACCCCGCTCAGCGCGGCGACCGTAAAGGCGCTCAGGGCACGCACCGCCGAGCAGGGATTGTCGACACTTTGAGTGCCGCTCGACCCGGCGCGGCACCCTTCTCGGAGCGGGCCGGGCCGCGTTGGCAAGTGGGGGCAAGGGATTAAGGACCATGTCGAAGCTCGCATACGCATTGACGGGATCGGGGCTGCTGCGGCGGGCCCTGGTGGCGGCGGTCGTTTCGTTTGCCCTGGTGATCGCCGTGGCACACGGCGCGCAAGCCCAGACGACGACAGCGCCAGCGACCTCCAACGATCTCAGGACCGAGGCGCAGGGCAGCGTCTCGAACTCCGATATCTGGAGCGCCATCCGCAAGGGCCAGATCGGCCGCGTCACCATTCCCGACACCAAGGCCGGTCAACTCATCCAGTCGGAAGGCGAAACCTGGCGGCTGTTCCACAACGGTCCGCTCACCGTCTACGGCGCCTATGCCCTGCTCGCCACCATCCTGGCGCTCAGCGTGTTCTTTGTGCTGCGCGGTCGGGTGCGCATCAAGGGCGGCCCGTCGGGGCAAACCATCGAACGTTTCAGCCTGCTGGAACGCTTTGCCCATTGGCTGATGGCGGGCTCCTTCATCATCCTGGCGCTCAGCGGCCTCAACCTGCTGTTCGGGCGTTATGTGCTGCTGCCGCTGATCGGCAAGCCAGCGTTCGCCGACATCACCGTATATGGCAAGCTGGCCCATCACTATGTGGCCTTTGCCTTCATGGTTGGCGTGGCACTGGCCTTCGTGCTGTGGGTCGCCCACAACATCCCCGGCCCCAGCGACATCGTGTGGCTCCTGAAGGGCGGCGGATTGTTCAGCCATGGCACGCGCGTTCACGCCAGAAAGTTCAATGCCGGCCAGAAGATCGTCTTCTGGCTGGTGGTGCTGGGGACGATCTCGGCCTCGCTGTCCGGCATCGCCTTGATGTTCCCGTTCCAGACCGACTTCATGTCGAAGACCTTCGTCTTCCTCAACACCTTCGGGGCCTCGCTGCCGACCCATCTCAGCCCGCTCGCCGAACAGCAGCTCGAGCAGGTCTGGCACGCCTTGGTGGGCATCGCCTTTACCTGCGTGATCCTCGCTCACATCTATATCGGCACGCTGGGCATGGAAGGCGCTTTTGACGCCATGGGCTCGGGCCAGGTCGACCTCGACTGGGCGAAGGAACACCACGACCTGTGGGTCGAGGAAGTGGAGGCCAAGGCCGCCGCCAAGGGTGGGGATGAGGCAGGCGCCAGCCCCCAGCCCGCCGAATAGTCGGCCTGCGGCCATGTCGCTCGCCGCGGCACGGCGATGGGTTGAATGCACCGGCGCTGCTGGCTGGCGGCGCCCGGTCGTAACGCTTTTCCTGTTGCTCGCCGCAACGCTTGCCAGCGCCGCCCGCAGCAGCCTCGATCCGCGCGATCTCGTCGGCCATGGCGGCCCGGTCAAGGCCATCGCCATTTCGCGCGATGGTGCCCGCGCCATCACCGGCAGTTTCGATTATTCGATGATCGCCTGGCGCTTCGATGCTGCAAAGCCGCGCCTCGAACATCGCTTCCTCGACCATGAAGCCGCTGTCAACGCCGTCGCCTTCGCCGATCACGGCAGGCGCGCCGTAACAGGTAGCGACGATGCAACCGTCGGGGTGTTCGATCTCGATGCCGGCCGGCTCATCGCCCGCCTCAAGGGCCATGCCATGAAGGTGGTGGGGGTTGCGGTATCGCCGGACGGGCGCTGGGCGGCCTCGGCCTCGTGGGATATGACCGCAAGGCTGTGGGACCTCAAGACCCTCAAGGCAGGACCGGTCCTTTCAGGCCACGCCGGCAACGTCAACGCTGTCGCCTTCACCGCCGACAGCGCCCATCTACTGACCGCCGGATATGACGGCACCTTGCGCGAATGGCGGGTGGCCGACGGCGTGCAAGAGCGCATCGTCGAAAAGCACGGATGGGGCATCAACGTCATCAAGCTGATGGGGGACGGCACCCATGTGCTGTTCGGCGCCCTCGACGGCACGCTGGGTCTCGTCGATCTTGCCGGCGTTGAAGAGGCGAGGGTGATCGCGCGGCGCCAACGCCCGATCCTGGCGCTCGCCCTCAGCCTCAACGGCGCGCTTGCCGCGGCCGGCGGCGATGGCCTGATCGAGGTCTACGATACGACCATCTGGAAGGTCGTGCGCAGCCTCGATAACCCCTATGGCCCGGTATGGGCGCTGGCCTTCACGGCCAGTGGCGATGCCCTGTACATGGGCGGCCTCGACGATGAGGCGCATTTCTGGCAGTTCCTCCCCGGCAATGCCTTTGAACAGGTGGTGGGCGATTATCCCCGCCGCTTCCAGGTGAGCGAAGGCGTTGGCCCCGGCGAATTGCAGTTCCGCCGCAAGTGCTCCATCTGCCACACCTTGAAGCGCGACGGCGGCAACCGCGCCGGTCCCAGCCTCTATGGCATCTTCGGGCGCCGCGCCGGCACCCTGCCGGGCTATGTCTATTCGCCGGCCCTGGCGCACTCCGCCATCGTGTGGAATGAAGAAACCATCGGCCGACTTTTCGCCGAAGGCCCCGAGCACTACATACCAGGGACCAAAATGCCGCTACAAAAGATGGCCAACGCTGATGACCGCGCCGCCCTCATCGCCTATCTAAGAAGGGCAACCGGCCCAACCGGTCCGCGACCTTAAAGGAGGATCAATCCATGAAGGCATTCGCATTGAGCATGATTGCGCTGGTGGCGATCGCTGCGGTGGCCGGGTTTACCCTTTCCAGGCTGGGCTGGACCGCCGCCGATGTCTACACCTCAAGCAATGTCCGCCTCTAAAGGGCGGCTGAAAGGCTACATTCGATGGACGATGACCGCTTCAACATGTCGATGCGCAAGTTCCTCAAGCAGGTGGGGGTGACCTCGCAGCAGAAGATAGAAGAGGCCGTGCGCGCATCGGGCACCGCATCCGGCAAGATGAAGATCACCGCCCGGATCAGTGCCCCCGGGCTCGGCCTCGACCACACGGTCGAGGGCGAGGTCGATCTGGGCTGAAATGTCCGACGACCTGGCGCTACCCGCTTTTCCACCGCTGATTGCCGGCCACCCGGTCGAGGCCTCGGGCGATGCTTTTCGGGCCGCCCTCGATGCCGTGAAGAAAGGCAACGCCAGTGCCGGCGATCTTTATTGGTCCGAGGCCGTCAACCGGCTCGATTTTGCACTGGTGCTGGAGCCCGACGTCGAAGCGGTGCGCGCGGCACAGGTGCATCTGCTGGTGATGGTCGCCTTCGGCGATGCGCTCGGGGCCATTGCGCCGCCGATCACCGCGGTGCATTACCGCTGGCCGGGAGGGCTTTTGATCAATGGGGCGGTGGCCGGCGAAGTGCGCACCGCCCTGTCGTCGACCGGCAAAGGCGGATCGGCCGCCCACATGGTGACCGGCCTGACACTCGCCATCCAGCCCGCCGCCACGCTGGCCGAGCCGGGTCTCGATCCAAGCACGACCTCGCTGTGGGACGAAGGCTGCGGCGACATTGACCGCACCCGCCTGCTCGAGAGCATCACCCGCCATATCCTCACCTGGATCGACACCTGGGAGAACGAGGGGTTTCGCCCGGTGCACGAGATGTGGTGCGGGCGCGTCGAGGAAGCCGCCGGCGATGCGGCTCCGGGCAAAGGCTTTCTGGGGCTCGACGATGACGGCAATCTCCTGGTCGCAGCCAGCGGTGGGGCCTATGCCCGCCGCCTCATCGACCGCATCGAACGGTTTTGATAGAGGCGATGAAATTCCTGCGCGCCATCCGCTTCGATCAATCCGACCTGGCGGTCTTTGCCCGCCCGGCCGGTGAACGCGAATGGGTGGTCTCCGGCGCCTTTGAATTCGCCGGCCTCGATTCATCCGATATTGCCGGAAAGACCAGGCAAGCCTTTGCCAATGGCTTTCTCGGCCTGCCGAGTTTCGGGCGCTCGACCTTCGCCACCATCGCCACGATGGACGAGGCCGCGCACCGCGACATCGCCGCCGGGCTGGCAAGGCATTTCGTGGACGTTCTGGGGGCGCCGGATGCAGCGGCAGCGACCGAGGCGGCGGATGAGGAAATGGCGTTCATCATTGATCTGTGCGCCGAAAAGCCCGTGAACACCGTCTTCACCGTTTATCGCCGGCTCGATGCCGACGGCAATATCCGCGAGGAATTTCGCGAGATCACTCCGCCGGGCGAGCCGCGTCATGCCCGCGTCTGGGATGTCGAGGACACCCATGGCTGAGATCTGGCAAAGCTCCGGCATCGCGCTTCTCGAACCCGACGCGCGGGGCTGGCTGAAGGTCACGCCGGACTTCCTGCGCGCCTTCCTGTCGCGGCCCGAACTGCAGCCGGTGGAACATTCCTGCGATGCTGAAATCGCCCTCTTCGGCCGCCTGCTGGACGACCCCTACGAGCCGGTGTCGACGGCCGACCTAGTGCGCCTAGCCGATGCCGATGCGCGCGACAACTACCGCATCTTCCTTGCCCTGCGCGACCTGCTGGAGGCCGAGGGCACGCTGGAGGGCGCCTGGCTCAGGCTCGCCCGCCACGGCAACCGCTCGATCGCCCCGCTGTTCGTCGACCAGCTTGTGCATGCCATTCTCGCCGGCGCCCTGAAAGGCATCGACGATCCGATGCGTTGGCGCGCCGCCGAATTGCTGTTTCGCGACCAGTCGGTCTCGACCGAGGGTGGCGGGCTGATGTTGGCCGATGACGAGATCGTCTCCATGCACGCCTCGTCGATGGGCATGGGCGGTCTCGGCCAACTGGTCGCCGAGGCCGCAACGCCGATGCGCCGCGTCGAGCTTGATGTGCTGGATGAGGACAACAAGGCGCTCTACTGGCAACGCTCCGACCGCTTCGACACCGTCGTCGACTTCCGCTTTACCCAGCCCGCCAACGACGCCTTTGCCCGGGTGATCGAACTCTGGCTGCGGCACCTGCTGGGGCTTGCCGTGCGGGTCGAGCCGCGCCAGCGCATCGACGACGATGACTGGACCTGGCACATCGGCCTCGACAGCGAGGCGAGCCGCCTGCTCGACCGGCTGTATCAAGGTGAGGAATTGACCTTTGATGAGGCAAGCGCCATCATCGGGCTGTTCCGCATGCAGGTGCTGGACGAAAGCCGCATCGCCGCCCGGCTGCGCGGCAAGCCCATCTACCTGGCGCTTGCCAAGTCGCCGGCCGGAAAGGTCAAGATGAAGCCGCAGAACCTCATCGTCAATCTGCCGGTCGAGGAAACGCAATAGGCATCAATCGGGAGGACAATTGCCGTGGAAGCGCAGTCCGTACATTTTCTCGACCGCCGCCGGGCGCGGGCGCTGGCCGGGCTGGTTGCCCTGGCTGCGCTTCTGGCCATGGCGCAGGTCTGGCACGCCGCCAGCAACCTCGATTCCGCCGGCCGGCCCCTTGCCGTCAACCCCGGCGCCAGCGCGCTCTCCGATCCGTCCGGCAATGCGAAATTCAATGCCTGCAAGGCGACGCGCACCGCCGATGTCGACCGCCTCCTGGCCAACGGTCTCATTACCCGGGCCCAGCACGCCAATTATCGTGAAAGAGCGATTGCCACCTGCGCCGGCCAGTTTCCGCCGGCAAAGGCGAATTAGCCGCGCGGTCGCCTCATTTGACCCACGTAGCCTGGACGAAGGTCCCGTACCTGTCGGTGAATTCCTGCCGGAACAGCCGCCGGTAGCCCTGTCGGTTCAGTTGGGCATCGAGGTCGGCGAACTGTGACGGGCTCAGGCCGTGGCGCGCGTTGAAATACTTGACCGACTTCGGCAGCGGTTTGTAGAGCGTCCTGAACAACCTGTTGCCGCCGTAGCTGAGACCCTCCACATAGACCGGAAACAGGTGGTGCTTGATGTGGTACTCTACGTCGGCCTGGTGCCCGGCGCTCGACATCCAGCCGCCGAAGCCTGCTCGCTTGCTTTCGTAGATCGCCCGCGCCTTTGTTGCATCGAGGCTGGCGAGGCGCTGCTGTTCGGCCACCCGCTTGGCCCTTGCCGCCTTGGCCGCGGCCTGCTCGGATGCTGTCTGCTCGACGGCGGCCGGGTCGGCGGCAGCTTGTTGGGCAGCCTGCTCCGCCAAGGCCTGTTGGGCGGCCTTGTCAGTCGCTTCTGCGGCATCTTTCAGCGCCTGCAACCGGATACGCGCCAGAACCGCGAAATTGCCATTGGGATACTTGGCCAGATATGCCTCGTAGCTCTGCGGATTCCTGGAGTTGGCAATCGACGTCCAGAAGGCAGTCTCGATGGCCACCGACGCGGCGTTGTCGGTCCGCGATGCGGTGTTATCGGGTAGCTTGATCGGCGCTGCGGCCGGTCCCCGGCCGGCAAGGAAGAACTGGGTGCTCGGCAGTGAGCCGTAGGTGAACGGCACCTGCTCGCCGTTGGTCTTGGCGATGACCTCGTCGCGGACCTTGCGGAACAACAGGTTGATTTCCAGCGACGGGGTGTCGAGATTGTCTAAAAGGGCGGAGGTATAAGGACTGTTGCGCCCGTCGCCGTCGGACGCTGTGGTGCCTTCCCTGGCCGCGAAGCTGACCAGCGTTCCGGTCGCCGGCTCGACCCGCGACAGGCCGCGGCCAATGGAGCGACTGTCCGAGGTCATCTTCATGGTATTGGCAAACGGGTTGTTGCGGCAGGCATCGAGCAGCACCAGCCTGAGGCTTTTCGCCTCGTCGACGGCGGTCATCACCAGATCGAGCGGGATGGCCTCGAAATCGACATCGCGGTCGGTCTTCAGCGTCGCATCGACCGGCACCAGAAAGTTCTGCCTGTTCACCTCCATGCCGTGGCCGGCGTAGTAGAATAGCGCCACGTCGGCGCCGGCCGCCTTGTCGCCGAATTCCCGCAACGCCCGGCGCATGGCGTCATAGCCGAGATCATCCAGAAGGGCGACGGAGAAATGCATCTGCTCGAGCTTGGCGGCGATGTCGCCAGCATCGTTGAGGGTGTTGGTGAGCGTACCGACCTTCAGGTAGTGGGCATTGCCGATGACCAGCGCCACCCGTTTTTCGGCGAGAGCCGATGTGACGGCCGCGCACAAAAGCGCGATGGCGGCAGTCCAGGTAGCGAGCCTTCGCATGTCGAGATGACCTTTGAGTGCTGTGCCGAGCCCCTCGTGGCGCCATGACGATGATTGGATGAAGGCCAGTGGATCACAGCCGCGCCTGGATGGCAATGCCGCGGCAGCTGACCGGTTCCTTCAGGCTCAGTCGTCCATGAGGAAATCGTCCACATCAAGTGCCGTCTTGCCGGCCGCCTTGGCCTCGGCCTCGGCCTTGACATAGTCCGCCGTGGTGCGCACGCGCGGCCGCGATTGCTGCCCCCCGTCGAGGGCCGCGGCCTGCGCCTCGATGCGGCACTTGTCGCACATGCGGATCAGCCTTTGTGCCTCTTCGGTCTGGAACATGGCATGCTTGCCGGCGAGCTTTTCGACGATGCGTTCTACGCTCGAACGGGTGCCGAAAGGCTTGCCGCAGGATATGCAGTTGTAGGGTTCCTGCTCGTTGAGGGTTGTGGGCGTCAGCGCCGCCGGGGTGAAGTCGTAGCGCGCCTCCAGGGTGATGGCGCTTTCCGGGCAGGTGTTGCGGCACAGGCCGCACTGCACGCAAGCGCTTTCCGTAAAGCGCAACTGCGGCTTGTCGGGGTTGTCGAGGATGGCGCCGGTCGGACACGCCCCGACGCAGGCCAGGCACAGCGTGCAGGCCGATGCATCGACCGTGATGCGGCCATAGGGCGCGCCCGCCGGCAGGGCGATGGTCTCCGCCTTTGCACCGCTGGCATCGCGCACCAGGTGCAACGCGGTACGCGCCACGTCGCGCTTGGAACCTTTTGCCTCAAAGCGCTGGGGTTTGAGGCCGGAAGGGATCGCGTCCTCCCATAGCCGCGCCTCGATGGCGTCCGGATCGGCCTCGTCCAAGAGCCGCACCCGCTCAGAATCGGCCACCCCGAGGCCCGAGCAGATGGCGTTCATCAGTTCGGCTTCGGTGGCGCTGGGGGCCAGTTCGTCGGCCCTTGCCGGATTGCACAAGATATCGATGCGCGCCGCGCCGGCGGCAAGGGCGGCGGCAAAGATGTCGTGGCCGGCCTGCGTCACCTGGTTGAGGCCAAGCGGCAGCACATGGCCCGGTAGCCCGCGTCCGAAGCGCGCCATCATGGCGATCATCTCCGCCCCATGGGTCTCGTCGTGGAAAAGCAGCACCGGGGCCGGCCCGCCGGCGTCCATGAAGGTGCGCACCATCAAGCCGATGCGCTCGATGAGACCGGCCCGCCCCGGCAGGGCATAGGCGGCCGCTCCCGTCGGGCACACGGCCGAACAACTGCCACAGCCACCACAGATCACCGGATCGATTTCGATCCGGTCGCCGGCAGGGGTTATGGCCGCGGCCGGGCAGGCATCGAGGCAGCGGGTGCAGCCGGTCTTGCCGCTGCGGCCATGGGCGCAGATATCGCCGTCGTAGCGTACATATAGCGGCTTTTCGAATTCGCCCGCCATGTCGGAGAGATCGAACAGCGCATTGGCAAGGCCGACCGCGTCGCCGGGATCGACCTTCACATAGCCGTCGCGGCGTTGATGGGCGGGAAACAGCGGATCACCGCCGGAAATATCCAGGATGATGCCGCACCGCGACGTTGCCCCATTGCGTGCCATGACGAACCCCAGTTCGTCCTTTGAAGACGCCACGGCCGGCGCATAGTGATCGACGGTGATCTCGAAGCGGCCGAAATGCCCCGCCGCCTTTACGATGTGGCCGCGATAGATGGGGACATCGACTACCGATGGGGGGATGGCATCGCCGGCATCGCTGAGCAATAGGCTCACCTGCAACCGCGACTGCAGGCGCTGCGCCGTCTCCAGCGCCACCTGGCCGGCGCCGTAGACCAGGCACGAGCCGTCGGAGGTGACGGTCATGGTGCCGGCCGGCTCGGTCGCAAGCAAACCTTCGGCCAGAAGTGCCGCCATGCGGGGGGCAGGGTCGGCCTTGGCTGACGACCAGCCGGCGCGTTCACGGATGTTGACGAAGCGGATGTCGCCGCGTCCGGCTTCTTCTGCCAGTTCGCGGAACAGCGGCGCTTCCTGGGTGCAGGCCACGGCCAGCGGCCCGTCTTCCTTCAGCGCGGCGTTGAAGCGCTCGATCTCGGTGCGGCACAAATGGGTGCAGACTTCCGGCTCCTCGCCGCCGCCGAGCGCCTTGGCGATGCGCCGGGCATCGACGTGCATGCTGCGCTCGCAATTGCACAAGAGAACCCGGTGACCGGAAATACGCATCTTGTTCCTCAACCGTTGCGTCGGATCGGCTAGCCTAGCAGCATATAGCCTATCGCCGCCGCCATGCTTCAGCCATTCCACCATGAGATAAACCATGCGCGCGGCAACTGGTAGACATGCAAGGATGGACCCTGTCACGGAGTTCAGTCGAATGAGCGCCCATGCCCTTGAGTGACAGCGTGAATATCGGCGTCATCGTCGAACGCCGCCCCATCGATCATCCATGGCAGGACCATGAATGGCGGGTGGCCGCGGTGGTGCTCGATCCGCCTTCCGGGCTCAATCCGGGCAGCGTGGCGGTCGGCGAGTGGCTGTATGTCGCCGGCATCGTGCCCCTGCAACTGCACACCACCGAAGTTGCCGCCTATGTCGAAAACCTCACCTCGCCCGAGACCGCGCTGTATGTGGTGCTGCGCGCCACCGCCGCAGCCGGCGATCAGATGCCGTATGTGCTCGACCGGGTGACCGCCAACCCTTATGAGGCCCAGTACTACATCAACGATGAGGAGATGCTTGTCGACAAGGTGGCGATGCCCGAAGCGGTGATCGAATGGCTGGAGGCCTATGTGGCCGAGCACTACCACGAGGAACCATTCCGCAAGCGCAAGCGCGACAAGGTCAGCATCGAAGCCTATACCTTCGGCCAGGAGCCCATCGTGGAACTGCGCAAGCGGCTCAAGGCGAGCAACGGAGACGATACCCCATGAGCCGCGACGAAGGCTTCCTGTCGCGCTGGAACCGGCGCAAGGCCGAGGCGCGGACGGCGACCGAGGCGCCGCCGGCCGATGCCGCGATCGTGGCCCCCAGCGTTTCCGATGCCGCGCCGCCGGCGCCCGTCCGGCCGGGCGATGCCGACCCGCCCGACATGCTGCGCGACGAGCCCCCCGATGAGGAAACCCGCGCCGCGTGGATCGCCCGACTGGAAAACGTCGATCTGGAAGCCCTGAACTACAAGGACGACTTCACCGTCTTCCTGCGCTCGTGGGTGCCGCAGACCCTGCGCAACCGCGCCCTGAAGCGCCTGTGGCGGACCAGCGATGTGTTCGAGGTGCTCGACGGCCTCAATGACTACGACGAGGATTATTCCGTCGTCCCCGCCGCCGTCGGCTCCATCAAGTCGGACTGGAAAGTCGGCCGCGGCTTCGCCACTGAAAAGGTTGAAGAGGTTGCCGAGGCTGAAACCGCCACACCGGACGCCGGGGCGGACGAAGCCGGGGTGGAGGAAGGCGCGAATGTGGAGCGCGAAAGTGAAGTCGCGGCGGCCGATGCCGGTGAGAATGATTCGCGTGCTGACGATGGCGGCACCGACGACGCAGCCACGCGGACTGGTGAAACAGAGCCTGGCGGCTGATTTTCCATGGCTGGTGCCGTTGCCTCGAACGAGGTCAATGGGTTAACCATTTATTTGGTAAATGCGACGTTAATCGCTACCAGGGGGATCAGGGAGATATGGGCTCCGGTCCAGCTTTCCCGTGGAGGAAGAAGCAAAGTTCGAGAGGGTACCGCCATGAAGGCGCTGATCTACATTCTCGCTATCGTGCTGATCGCGGCCGGGCTTGCCGTCGGACTGGTCAGTGTGTTTTCGCCGGGCCAGGTGGTACTTGGCCTCGACCTCCATCTGGGCGGGACCCTGCTTGTCGGCGGCGTGGTGACGCTGGCGCTGGCGGGTGTCATCAGCACCCTCAGTGACGTGAGGCGGCATTTCACCCGTCTGGCCAGTGCGGCCAAAGAGCCAGCCATGGGCAGCGCGGCATCGAGCGGCGCCTTCATGGAGCCCACCGCTTTTAACAAGCCTGCCGAAGACGCCAAACCGGCCGGCGATCTTGCACCCGAAGTCGTCGCCGGCGTTGCCGCGGTAGCGGTGGCAGCGACCGCCTCGACCGACGACGAAGCGCCCTCGCAAGCCGAGGAAGCAGAGGTCGCGGCGGTGGCCACCACGCATGAAATCCTGATGAGGCCGCGCGAGGAACCCGCCGACAAGCACGGCACGGCGAAGCAACCCGCCGATGAAGAAGAAGCGGCCGAAGCCGGGGACAAGGCCGACAAGGCCGCCGTTGCCGAAGCAGCACCCGAAGCGGACGAAGAGGCCGCCGAGCCCGAAGAACCCGAAGAGGCCGCCGGCGAGGAAGAAGTCGAAGGCGGGGATCTTTACGTCGTCGAGGAACGCACCATCCACGGCCGCCCGGCGCGCCTGCTTTCCGACGGCACGGTCGAGGCCGAGACCGACGAAGGCTGGATGCGGTTTGAAAATCTCGAACATCTCGAAGAATACACAGCCGCCACCGAGCGGGCCCAATAAGGCTTCGGTGGCCCTTGCTCCGTGCCCTTTGATCGCCCCTTTTCGGTCGCAGGTTCCATCCGTCGCAAACAGGCGTCGATGACAGACGCCGCAACATGAAGGAGCATTGTCATGGTCACGTACATTTCGCTCACCAACTGGACCGAACAGGGCATCAAGGACGTCAAGGACTCGCCCGCCCGCCTCGACGCGGCCCAGGCTCTAGCCAAGAAACTGGGCGGCGAGATGAAGCAGATCTTCCTGACCATGGGTGGCTACGACATGGTCGCCATCCTCGAACTGCCGAACGACGAGGCCGCCGCCACCATGGCCCTCAAGCTAGGGTCCAGCGGCAGCATCCGCACCACCACCCTCAAGGCCTTCGACGAGGCGACCTGCCGCAAGATCATCGCTGCGCTTTAGGCGACCCGGTTCAGCGGACGGCACCATGGTTGAGGTTGACCTCGAAACCAGCGGGTGTTGCTGACTTCCAGCTTCAAAGGCAAGCCGCCGCCGCGGCGACATAGCGGCTTGCGCTTATGCCGCCGGCTCGATGTTCTGGTTGAAGCAGAAGACGTTGCCGGGATCGTACTTCGCCTTGATGGCCGCCAGCCGGGCGTAGTTGGCCCCGAAGGACGAGCGCACCAGATCCTCGCCTTCCTCACCGAGACCGGGGAAGTTCAGATATATGCGGCCGGCCTGCGAATGCGGCCGCATGCGCTGCCAGAAGTCGCGGGTCCAGGCGATGTTGGCTGCATCATCGGCGGGGGAGTGCCAGACCGAGTCGATGGATAACATCCACGGCATGGAGCGGTCGCCGAAGGCCGGTTCGCTGGCGCCGACGGCGGCCGTGGCGCCGCCGAAATTCCAGATCGACGACAAGGTGTTGGGCGAGGGCGGTGAGGCGTTGCCGGCGACGATGGCATCAATCACGGCATCGGAAAGTCCGCTGAGATAGTGGCTCTTCCAGTAACAGCGATACTGGCCGGCGGGCATCAGGGTGTCGAAGAGCCGTTGGATGTCGCAGTAGTTCATGCGCCCGGAGAAATCCGTCACCATGCCACCCAGTTCGCGCAACGGCTGCGTTATCCGTTCGCCATCCGACGCATCGCCGGCATAGACGGCAACCAGCGTCACCACCCGCTTGCCCCAGACCTCTTGCGGAAAGTCGGGGCTTTCGGCGACGGTGGAGAATTCCGCCAGCCCGGTGATGCAGTCGTTCTTGTCGACCAGGAAATCGCGCCACGCCCTGATCACCTTGCCCGCCATCTCGATCGGGTAGATGGGCGCGCAGAACATCACTTCCGGGCCCACCGGATGCAGTGCGAACTCGAACCCGGTGACGACCCCGAAATTGCCGCCGCCACCCTTCAGCGCCCATAACAGGTCGGGATTTTCATCGGGTGAGGCATGCACCAGCCGGCCGTCGGCGGTGACCACGTCGGCGGCGCACAGGTTGTCGATAGAGAGGCCGTAGCGACTCCGCAGCCAGCCCATGCCGCCCGACAGCGTCAGGCCCGCCACGCCGGTATCGGAGATGACGCCACCCGGGGTGGCGAGATGGAAGGCTTGGGTCGCATGATCGACGTCACCCCAGATGGCGCCCCCCTCGACCCAGGCCCGCTGGCGCTCGGGGTCCACCCGCACCGCTCGCATTCCCGACAAGTCCAGCATGACGCCGGCCTCGCCGACCGCATGGCCGGCCACGTTGTGCCCGCCGCCGCGAATGGAAACCGGCAGGCCGTTGGCGCGGGCGAAATCGACGCCCGCCATGACATCGGCCACGCCCCGGACCCGGACGATCACCGCCGGGTGGCGGTCGATCATGGCGTTCCACACGGCGCGCGCGGCGTCGTAGCCGTCATCACCAGCCACCAACACGGCGCCGCGAACCCTTTCGCGCAGATCCTGGACGGCTACGGAAAATTCACTTGCCGCATTGACGTTCGGTGCGTTCATGACATGGGTCCCCTTCGGTCTCGTTGGCAATTGCACCATCGCCCTGATCGGCAATGGTCCACACTCGAAAGTCTACCCCTGCGTCACAATTGGCCAAGAGACGGATTGCACACAAGCGGGGTAAATGTGACAATCTGACGTAGGGAGAGGTTGTGCCATGACGCAAAAGCCGAAACCGCGCGTCGCACTGCTGGCGGCGCCCGAGACATCGCCGCTGGTGCTGTACGGGCTTTACGACGTCCTGTCCTCGGTCGGGGCGGTCTATCTTGACATGGTGGCCGGCGCCCCCGGCGAGGCGTTGCTCGATGTCTGCATCGTCGCCGCCAGCCGCGAGCCATTCCGCTGTGCCAGCAACGTGCTGGTCGAGCCGACAGGTATCGATGACCTGGACGAGGTCGACGTGGTCATCGTCTGCGACATGTACACGCCCATCGATACACCGCTCACCGGCCGCTATGTGAGGGAGATCGCCTGGCTCAGGCGCATGCATGCCAAGGGCGCCCTCATCACCTCGGTGTGCTCGGGCTCGGTGCTGCTGGCAGAATCAGGCCTGCTCGACGGCAGGACCTGCTCGGCCCACTGGGCCTATCGCGACCTTTTCCGCCGCCACTATCCCAGAGTGCATCTGCTGATGGACGCCATTCTCGATCGGCAAAGCGAATCGCAGGGCCTCATCACCGCGGCCGGCGTGATGGCCTGGCAGGACCTGGCGTTGCACCTGATCGACCGCTACCTGGGGCACGAGCATGCCATGCGCACTGCCAAAATCTTCCTGCTGACCAGCCACGACGACGGCCAGCTTCCCTTCGTCACCATGAGCCGGTACATCCAGAAAGACGACGCGACGATTGCCCGATGCCAGACCTGGATCGCCGATAACTACACCATTGCCAACCCGGTAACAGCGATGTGCGAGCGCTCGGGGCTCAAGCCGCGCACCTTTGCGCGCCGCTTCAAGGCAGCGACCGGCTACCTGCCCATGGACTACGTGCACGCGCTACGCATCGAAGAGGCCAAGCAGCTCATCGAAACCGGGCTCACCGGCATCGATGATGTCGGCTTTCAGGTCGGCTACGAAGACCCCACCTTCTTCCGCCGCCTGTTCAAGCGCCGCGCCGGCCTGACGCCGGCGGCCTATCGGCGCAAGTTCGCGCGCCTGGTGGCGGCGGAATAGGCCGGCCTTCAAAGCACGCGTGCCGTCGCTGCCCCTTCGGCGTTGGCCATGTGGACGCTGCGCGGGGCGAGACAATCGCCGATGACATGCACCTCAAGGCCGGTGCTGCGGGCCGCCGCTACCAGGTCGTCGCGCACCCGGTTGCCGCGCCAGTCGACAATGAGGTCGACCTTCTCGATTCGCGCTTCGAGACCTGAATAGATGTTGCGGGTGACGACCGTGCCCGGCTCCAGTGCCACGACCGCCTGCATGGGGTAAAAGACGACGCCACGTTGCAGAAGGAAACGGTAAAGCTGGGTGCGCACCGTGCCATCGATGCTCTCGGCCACCTGGGTGTCGCCGCTGACGATGGTGACCTGGATGCCGCGATCTGACAGCACCTCGGCAGCGGCGAGGCCGTTGCGGTTGCCGCCTTCATCGATGATGACGGCATGGGTGATGCCGGCCGGCGGATCGGCCAGCACGCTGGCCGGATCGGTCACCGCGATGCCGGAGGCGGCCTCGCCCGGCAGCGCTTCATGCGGCGCCGGGCTTGAGCCGGTGGCGATGACGAGGACATCGGCATCGAGGCCGGCAAGATCGTCTGCGGCGAGACGCCGGCCGGTCTCCACCTGCACCTGCAAGCCACCGAGCTGATCACGATACCAGGCGATGGACTTGGCGTATTCGGCCGCGAACGGCGACCTGGCCCACAAGGCCAGTTGCCCGCCCAGCGCCTCGCCGGCCTCGTAGAGCCTCACACGGTGGCCGCGCCCGGCGGCCATGCGGGCGGCCTCCAGCCCTGCCGGACCGCCCCCGATCACCGCCACGCGGCGAGGCCGGGCGGCCGGCGCCACCGCTTCGGCGGCAAGTTCCGTGCCGGCGTCCGGGTTGTGGAAGCAGCGCAAGGGTTTGCCGCTGGTGGCGCGCGCGATGCACACATTGGCCCCCACGCAGGGGCGAATGTCGCCACCGCGCCCAGCGGTGATCTTTGTGACGATGTCGGGGTCGGCGACGTGCGCCCGGGTCATGCCGATCATGTCGGCCCGCTTATCGCGGATGATTGCTTCCGCCATGGCGGGATCGGTGACGCGGCCGGTGACGAAGACCGGAATGGTGACCGCCTTCTTTATCGCCTCGGCGAGCGGCACGAACAAGCCGTGCGGCGCCGGGCTGGCCGGCCAGTGTTCGAAGCGCATCACCCGATCGTAGTTGGTTCCCGCCACGACATTGAGATAGTCGAGGTCGCCGGATGCCGCGAGCAGCCGGGCGATCTCCACCAGGGCGGCATTGTCGAGACCGCCGCGGGTCTTCTCGTCGCCGGGAATGCGCATGCCGACAATGCGGTCCGCTCCGGCCCCGGCGCGCGCCGCCCGCGCGGCCTGGAGCGCGAAACGGACGCGGTTCTCCAGGCTACCGCCGTAACGATCGCTGCGCTTGTTGGTAAGGGGCGAGAAGAAGGCGCCGGGCAGGAATCCGAAAGCGGCGAGGATCTCCACCCCGTCAAGGCCGCCCTCGGCGACCCCCGCCGCCGCGGTGCCGTAGGCCGCCACCACCTCCGCGATCTCTTCCGCTGTCATCTGATGCGGCACCTGCTTCAGAAGCGCCGACGCCACCGGCGAAGGCGCCCACAAAGGCTGCCCGGGCTCGCTGTAGTCGGCCGTCGCGGCGGAGTGGCCGAGTTGCACCAGAAGCCGGCCGCCCTCGGCGTGAATGGCGGCCGCCAGCCGCCGGTAGCCCTCGACGATGCCGTCGCGGATGGTGTAGAGACCGCGGCCCGAAGCGAGGTGACCGCTCCTGTGGAAACCCGACGATCCCGTCATTTGCAGCCCGGCGCCGCCCCTGGCGCGCGCCCGGTGATAGGCAATGAATTGATCGGTGACGAGGCCGTCTTGTTCCAGTCCCGGCACATGCGCGGTGACCAGCACCCGGTTGCGGACCGTGATCGGGCCGACCTTGAGGGGCGACAGCAGATGCGGAAAATCCGTGTTCATGCGATTGTGCTCAGGCCACCTTCTTGGGCGCCCGCGGCATGAGTTGGTAAGGGTGCTTCCATCCGGGCAGCGAGGCGATGCGGTCGAGCCAGCGGCGGATGTTGCTGTAGGGACTGAGGGAAAGGGCCAGTTCGTCCTCGTAGTAGAGGTAGCCGCACAGCGACAGATCGGCGATGGTTGCCCGTTTGCCGATGATGAAGTCGCTACCCGAAAGCTGCTTGTCGACGATCTTCAGGGCCGCCTCTGCGCGTCCTTTCAGGAACTCCACCACCTTCGGCTCGCCGCCGCCGGCGAACTGCAACAAAAAGCGCAGTGTCGCCAGGTAGCTGGTGAACTTGTGGTTGTCGAAGAGGATCCAGCGCCACACCTCGCGGCGCTCGTCATCGCTCTTGGCGGAAAACTTGCGCGTCTGTTCGGCCAGGTAATCGAGGATAACGCCCGACTGCGCCAGCTTCAGGCCCTTGTGCTCCAGCACCGGCACCTCGCCCATGGCGTTGACATTCTGGCGGTAGGCATCGCCGCGTGTCTCGCCGTTGAAGAAATCGACGACGTGCGGTTCCCAGTCGAGCCGGCATAAAGCCAGCATCAGCGCAGCCTTGTAGGAATTCCCCGATTCGGCAAAACAATAGAGCGTGTATTCAGCCATGGTGCCTCTGAATCCCCGAGAACGCTCCGAGACTTAAAGTCCGATTGCGGCGCTGGCAAGGAAAATGCCCTCCTCAGCGCACGTCGAGCACCGAGGTCTTTGCCCGTCGCACGACCTCGGTGGCGGTCGAGCCGCGCAACGCCCGTTGCAGGCGGGTGCGGCCCTCGTCGGTGACCACGATCACCTGGAAGTCCTCGCCCGCCTTGGCGATCTCCTCGTACGGACGGCCGACGGCGGTCAGGGTTTTTCTGACCCGGATATCGATGGCGGTGAGCAGGGTGCGCGCCGCCTTGACGTTGGCATCGGCCCATTTGAGGTTCTTTTCCTTGTCGGCGGCGCAGAACAGGGTGATCGGCTGGCCCGTCATGTGCGCCAGCACCGCTGATCGCCTGACCGCCTGCATGGAGCGCGCCGTGCCGTCGGTGCAGATGAGAAAGCCGGTCTTGTCGAGGCTGGCACGTGTCACCAGCACCGAGCACGGCGCCAGCATGGCGACCCGCTGCACCACGCCGGAGTCGAACCACGAATGGACCTCGCCACGCCACGCCGACGGCTCGCCCAGGATCATCAGGTTGTAGGGGCCGAGTTCGTACTGGTCGAGAATGCCGGAAGCCGGATCCGGCGCGGTCTTGAGCTTCAGCACTACGGACTTGCCCTCGATGCTCTTGTATTCCACCTTGTTGTCGCCGAGCGGATCGCCCCAGGCGTCCTCATGGGCGGTAGTGGTGGGCCAGTCGCCGGTCGGCACGCCTTCCTCGCGCAAGATGTCGAGCGCTCGCTTGAGGTCGCGCACACCGGGCAATTCGAAGCCGGCATCCAGCATGTTCTGGCGCGCCAGGCGGACCTGCAGGCCGCCCGACCACAGACCCTGGTCGACCGGGCGCACGAACAAGATGATGATGTCGCAGTCGTTGCCGGGCGCCAGGCGGGCGGCAAACCGCACGGTGTTGAAGGCCTCCTCGGTGCCGTCGATGCAGGCCAGCACCCTGAAGCGGCTGCGCCGCTGGGTGCGAAGCTGGGCATAGGTCTTTTCGACCGCCCGGTCCTGGCGCTCGCTGAGCGGCGATCTCTTGAACAGTCCCATGCCTCAGGCCCTTCCTACCTCGTTATCAGCGGCCAGTAGAAGGTCGATATCAGCATCAACAAGATGAACGACACCAGCATCATCCGCCAGCCGATCTTCAGGAAGTCGCTGCCCCTCAGATAGCCCGAGGCATAGATGATGGTGAAGGCCGGCTGTGCTGCCGCCGTCAGATAGCCGAACGAGGATGAGATGGCGGCGATGAAGCCGATGACGATCGGGTCCTCGTGGGTGACGGTCGCCGTCTTCAGCACCACCGGCCCCAGCACCGCCACCGCAGCACCTGCGGTCATGGTGTTGGAGACCGTGAATGTGAGCACCGAGATTGCCGCGTGCAGGCCGATGCCCGATCCCGCGCCGATGGGTTTCAGCGCGGCTATGAAGCTTTGCGCCACCCATTCCGCCGCGCCGGTCGCCTGCATCTCGACACCCAGCGAGATCGCTGCCGCGTACAGCAGCACCACACCCCAGTTGACGCCGGTATTGATGTCCTCCCAGCGCACCAGCCCGGAGACCAGGAAGGCGCTGACCCCCATGAGCGCGATGGTGCCGAGGCCCAGTTGTTCGGACCAGAACACCCAGCCAATGATGGTCATCCCGAAGATGGCGATCGATACATAATCGGAAACTTTCAACGGTCCTTCGACCATGACCTGGGTGCGCAGCCGCGCGATTGCCCGCGACATGTCCTTGGTCTCGGGCCGGAAGGTGAAGAACAACAGCGCCGTGACGATCGGCAGCCGCAACAGGAACATCGGGAAGGCATAAAGCGCCCAGCCCATGTAATCCATCAAGAAGCGCCGGGTGGAGGGATCGACGGGATTGAAGAAGAACTCGTACCAGTAGTTGATCATGATGGCGTTGCGCGCCCCGCCCGAAGGGGTGGCGATGCCGGCGATGGAGCAGCCGTAGGAGATCGAGAACAGGATCACCGCGGCGAGATTGTGGATCTTCTTGGGGTCGGGCGAGGTCAACTGGATGAGGCGCATGCCCACCGGCAGCATCATCGCCGCCACCGTGTGCTCGCCGATGAAGGCGGCGATCATCCCGCAAACCGCGGTGATGCCGAAGCTCACCCAGTAGGCGTTGGTGCCGGTGACCCTGACAATGGCCCAGGCGATGCGCCGGTCGAGCTTCTGCTTGACGATGGCCACCGCCAGCATCAGCGAGCCGAGGATGAACAACACCGAATCGGTCATCAGCGACTGCGCCACCTTGGTGGGGGACACCCCCAAGAGCACCACCTGGCCGACGATGATGAGCAACGGCACGGTGGGCAGCGGGATCGGTTCGGTGACAAATATGATGGTCGCCATGAGCATCATGGAGAGCACCAGCTGGCCGTCGTGGCTGATGCCATGCGGCAGCGGCAGGTGGGCGAATATGAAGCCCGCCAGCATGGAGATGAAGAACCAGCGCTTGGCCCAGAAGAATTGCAGGTCGATGAGGCTGAGGATGTAGCGCACGCGCTGGTAGCCGCGCCGCCGCATGCGGGTCAGGCGATGGTCGGGCTCATGCGCCTGCAAGCTGTCGCGGGCAAGCAGGAAATCGGCTGCTGCCATGGCCTCAGGCCCCTTGCCGGCAGAGTTGCCGCCGTGGGAAGCTGTCGCCACTTCGCGAATCGGGAGGAGGGATCCGAACATGGCCGCCGAAGCCGCCGTACTTGCCGCTGCCGATCAGGGACTTGAAGCGAGCATCGACCGCTTGATCGAGCTGTTGCGCATCCCTTCGATCTCCACCGATCCGGCCTACGCCGCCGATTGCCGCAAGGCCGCCGGGTGGCTGGTCGCCACGCTGAACAAGCTGGGTTTCGAGGCAAGCCTGCGCGACACCACCGGTCATCCCATGGTGGTCGCCCATTACCGCGCCAAGAAGCGCCGGTCCCGCGTTCCTCACGTCCTGTTCTACGGTCATTACGACGTCCAGCCGGCCGATCCTCTGGAGAAATGGCAAACGCCGCCCTTCGAGCCGCAGAGGCGGCGCGACAAGGACGGTAAGGAACGGGTATATGCCCGCGGAGCCGCCGACGACAAGGGCCAACTCCTGACCTTTGTCGAGGCCAGCCGCGCCTGGCTCAAGGCAGCCGGTGACCTGCCTCTGGATGTGACCTTGCTTTTCGAGGGCGAAGAGGAATCCGGCTCGCCCAGCCTGATCCCCTTCCTCAAGGCCAACCGCAAGGAACTGGCCCACGACGTGGCGCTGGTCTGCGACACCAACATGTGGGACGAAAAAACCCCCGCCATCACTACCCGCCTGCGCGGCATCGTCCATGACGATGTGACGATCATCGGTCCGAGGGTTGACCTGCATTCGGGCTATTACGGGGGTGCTGCCATGAACCCCATCCGGGTGCTCGCCCGCATCATCGCCGACCTGCACGACAAGTCCGGCCGCATCACCATTCCCGGCTTCTACGACGGCATCAAGGAACTGCCCAAGGCGACCCGCGAGCAATGGGCGAAGCTGAAGTTTTCCGAAAAGAAGTTCCTCGCCGAAGTCGGCCTGAAAGAACCCGCCGGCGAGGCCAAACGCTCGGTGCTGGAGCAGGTGTGGTCACGCCCTACGGCGGAGGTGAACGGCATCATCGCCGGCTATACCGGCGCTGGCCACAAGACGGTGATCCCGTCGCGGGCCTCGGCGAAATTCTCCTTCCGGCTGGTCGCCGGCCAGGACCCCGATGGCGTGCGCAAGGCCTTCCACGCCTTCGTCCGCCAGCGCCTGCCGGCCGGCATCAAGGCCGAATTTGGCGGCGACGGTGGCGCCGGTCCGGCCAGCGAGATCCCCGAGGACGATCCTTACCTGTTGAGCGCCGCTGAAGCGCTGAAGGCGGAATTCAAAAGGCCGGCGGTGCTGATGGGCTGCGGCGGCTCCATCCCCATTGTCGCCAGCTTCAAGGACATCCTCGGCATGCAAAGCCTGCTGGTCGGCTTCGGGCTGGCCAGCGATGCCATCCATTCGCCCAACGAGAAATACGACGTGGCGAGCTATCATCGCGGCATCAGGAGTTGGGTCCGCATCATGGCCGCGCTGGCCGGCGACGCGACGTGATTGCCCAACTGGTCATCGGCTCGGTGGTCATCGCCCTGACGGTGGCCATCCATGCCGAGATGTTCGCCCTTTTGATGCGGCATTTCGATTGGCTGACCGGCCTGGTGCGGCCCGTCCTCAAGCGCTTCGCCAACACTGGCGTGATCATGATCGCCATGCTCTACGTGCTGCTGGTGATGACCATCGAGGTGTGGCTGTGGGCAGGGGTCCTGATGCTGGTCGGCGCGGTGCCGGGCATCGAGCCATCGGTCTATTTCGCCCTGGTGTGCTTTACGACACTGGGCTTTGGCGACATCACCCTGGCGCCCGAATGGCGGCTGCTTTCGGGCCTCATCGGCGCCAACGGCTTCTTGATGTTCGGCTGGTCGACCGCCTTTACTGTCGAACTGGTGCGGCGAACCAGCTAGCCCGCCCTATTCATGAACCTTGAAGCTGACGGGGATTTCCGGCGCGTAGGCGTTCGGGATCGAGGCGTCTTTTTCACCGCGGTTGGGGTTGGACTTGTGGAACGCGCTGGGGGTTGGAGG
>Ga0315540_10000222_pt1 | contig 31581 bp, 30 predicted proteins | sample SalMarSW160110MG_FD_203677 | JGI IMG/M metagenome (GOLD analysis project Ga0315540, IMG submission 203677) | Salt marsh sediment microbial communities from the Plum Island Ecosystem LTER, Massachusetts, United States - Salt Marsh Sediment SW1601-10 ...
CGGGATCAATTATGCCGGCATTCCCATGGCTGTTGACGCAAAACCTCGATACGACTACAACAGCAGCAAAAATTAAAGCAATGAGAAGTATTGGCGTGCCGTATCCTGAAGGATATGAAACTTATGCCAACGAGGATCTCATTGCGCAGGCTGATTCAATTACAACCGATCTTGTTAATGCCGGCGTACCAGCAGAAAATAATAAAGAGATAATTGCGCTGATTGCTTATTTGCAGAGACTGGGAATTGACATTAAAGTAAAAAATCAACAAGCTCAGAAGTAGGAGGAGAAAATGTTTAATAATTATTTGCAGTCAATCGAAGGGGTAGGAATTTACCCGATATTTTCTCTTCTCGTTTTTTTCGCATTCTTTATGGTTTTAATTGTCTGGATGTTCAGAGCGGACAAAACTCATATGAAAAAGATGAGTGAACTGCCGCTTGATGAGGAAGAAAATAAACCCGAAAATAATTTCCCTAAAACTAAAAGAGATATGACTATTAAAAATAAATTTTCGACAAAATTAATTTTATTGTTATTTATTTTTCTAACAGCGTCATCCTTTACGTCAGTCAGTGCACAAACCACACAACCTGAAGGAATTCCCGAAAGTTATATCCAATTGATGTTGACATTAGTTTTTGGAATTACGCTGATGGCATTTGCATTAATATTTTATTTTGGAATGGGAGACCGGAAAGAACCTGAAATACATCCGTTTTTATTTCTGAAAAAAATATGGAACAAACTTAACGGTGCTGTACCTATTGAACGTGAAGATGAAATTCTGTTGGAGGATGATTTTGATGGAATTAAGGAACTCGATAATAAAATTCCACCATGGTTTAATTTGTTATTTATAATCACGGTGATTATTGCTGTGATTTATATGCTGAATTTTTATGTATTCAAAACAGGTAAGCTTCAATACCAGGAATACCAGGAAGAAATGCATGAAGCGGCAATACAAAAAGCTGAGTTGATAAAATCCGGAGCATTGGTTAACGAAAATACTGTAACCAGGTTGACTGATATGTCTTCTTTGAATGCCGGGAAAAATATTTTTAAAACAAACTGTGTTCCCTGTCATGGCCCTGAAGCGGGTGGCGTTATTGGTCCGAATTTAACTGACGATTACTGGATTCAAGGTGGCGGAATTAAAAATATTTTTCACACAATTACGAATGGAGTACCTGCTAAAGGGATGATAAGCTGGCAGACTCAATTAAATCCGAGACAGATACAGGAAGTAGCGAGTTATGTTATGTCATTGCATGGAACTCATCCTGCAAACGCAAAACCCCCACAGGGTGAAAAATATGTTGAACCGGAAGATTCAACATCATCGATGTAAATTTTAATCGTAGAGACGCATCGCGATGCGTCTCTACATTAATTGAATTTTATGAAAAACAAAAAAGAAAACAATGAATCTTTCCGTGATTCATTATATAACGTAAGTAAAGAAGGCAAAAGAGAATGGATTTACCCGAAAAAGCCTTTCGGTAAATTTTATAATGCAAGGACAATTGTAAGCATTATCCTACTGGCAATATTATTCGGAACTCCGTTCATAAAAGTTGACGGACATCCCTTTGTATTGTTTGATGTAATACACAGGAATTTTATCATATTCGGAATTCCTTTTGGCCCGCACGATTTCTTTCTGTTCGGATTAATGATGATTACGCTGATTGTCTTCATCTTTTTATTTACTGTTGTTTTCGGAAGGGTTTTTTGCGGATGGATATGTCCTCAGACAATCTTTATGGAGATGGTATTCCGTAAAATAGAATATTGGATTGAAGGAGACTTCAGACAGCAGATGACACTTAACAAAGCGCCGTGGACTTCGGGAAAAATATTTAAAAAAACCGGCAAGCAGGTAATATTTTTCACAATCTCTTTTATTATTTCAAATTTCTTTCTTGCTTACATAATCGGAATGGATCAACTAGTTAAAATTATTACTGATCCTCCTTCCGAGCATATAAACGGACTGATTGCAATGCTGGCTTTCTCCGGTGTTTTTTACTGGGTTTTTTCTTCTTTCCGTGAGCAGGCATGTACAATGGTTTGTCCTTACGGAAGATTGCAAGGAGTAATGCTTGATCAGGACTCTATTGTGATCTCTTACGATTACGTTCGTGGTGAGCCTCGTGGTAAGATTGACAAAAACAAAAAGCAGGATAATAAAGGCGATTGTGTCGATTGTCATCTTTGCGTTGATGTCTGTCCTACTGGAATAGATATAAGAAATGGTGTACAGCTTGAGTGTGTTAACTGCACAGCCTGCATCGATGCCTGCGATGATGTGATGGATAAAATTGATAAGCCCCGCGGATTGATAAGGTATGATTCACAAAATGGAATTGAAAAGAAGAGAAAGAAATTTTTTACCCCCAGGATGATCGGCTACAGTGTTGTACTGATTTTGCTCATTTCTTTGCAGGGATATATGCTTGCAAACAGAAGTGATTTTAGTATAAGCATTTTAAGAACTCCGGGGCTGCTTTTCCAGGAGCAGGAGAATGATAAAGTAAGTAATATTTATGATGTTAGCATTGTTAACAAGACATTTAAAGACTTACCGATTAATTTGAAACTAGAAAATCTTAAAGGTGAATTGAAATTGATCGGCAGCGAAATGGATTTGAAGCCGCAGGAAATTTACGATGGAAAGTTTCTCATTATTCTATCTAAGTCAGAAATTAAAACAATGAATACACCTGTATCAATTGGGTTTTATTCCAATGGGAAATTATTACAGACAATTAAAACCTCTTTCCTTGGACCTGTAAAGAAACATGAAAAAGAGAATCATGGAAATGAAAAGCATAAGGAAAAACATGAAAATTAAATGGAACTGGGGTTGGGGGATATTGCTGACTATAATTCTGTTTATGGGCTTAACACTTGCAAGAGTTCTTTTTTTTATGAACAGGGATGTTGACCTGGTTACCGACCATTATTATGATAAAGAAATTAAATACCAGCAGCAGATTGATAAAGAAAAACGAACCGCCGAACTGAATGAAAAAATTAAAGTTGAATATTCAGGAAACTTTTTAACTGTAATTTTCCCAAAAGATGAAAAGGCAACAGGTGATCTATATTTTTACCGGCCTGCAAATCTTCATAAAGATTTCCAGGTACCGATAAATCCTGATAAAAACTTTAATCAGCATCTTGATGTAAGCAAACTGGACAGAGGCTTGTGGAAATTGCAGATTAGCTGGTCGTCGAAAAACAAAGATTATTACATAGAAAAAACTTTAATGTTAAATTAAATGGAAATAATAGCAGCTCTGTCAATAGGGTTTTTAGGAAGCTTTCATTGCATAGGAATGTGCGGACCTATTGCTTTGGCATTACCACTACCAAAATTCTCTAACATTAAATTTATTCTTGGAAGAGTAATTTACAATCTGGGCAGAGTAATATCTTATGCAATCATGGGATTTGTTTTCGGATGGTTAGGGCAGAAAATTTCTCTCTGGGGTTTTCAACAGGTTTTGTCAATTGTGCTCGGTGCAACGATTGTACTTTTTATTTTTTTACCGGGGAAAACAAAAGATAAATTGCTTTCAATTTCACCTGTGCAGAAAATAATTTCACCATTGAAAATATCAATCGGAAAATTATTTCAACAGAAATCTATTCCTTCATTTTTAGTAATTGGGATATTAAATGGTTTTCTACCGTGTGGTTTTGTTTATATGGGACTTGCAGGTGCAATTGCTGTTGCAAATCCTGTAACCGGTTTGCTGGTAATGACATTCTTTGGATTCGGCACTTTTCCGGCAATGTTTGCTGTATCTGTTTTCGGAAAATTTATTAATACAAATCTCAGACTAAAATTAAGAAAATTCACTCCTGTTTTTGCTATTCTCTTCGCTTTAATATTTATTTTCAGAGGACTTAACCTCGGCATTCCATATCTCAGTCCTAAATTGAGCGGGAATAATCAGATGCAAATGATGGGTAAATGACCTTTTGTCAATCTATTGTCAACTGAAAAAATAAATTATTGTCAACCAGGTATTCTATCATAATTTTTAGATTTTATTGCGTCATTTAAATTTATTATTTTAAGACAATTAAACTTACGACTCTGTAATTATAATAATTTGAGGGAAATAATTATGAAAAAACAATATTTATATATTTTAATTTTTTTGTTTCTTTCGGTTTTGATTTCCTCATGCAGTACGGTCCCGATTACTGGCAGAAAGCAGCTTAACCTGATATCGGATAATCAAATGTTGTCGCTGAGTTTTAGCCAGTATGATCAATTCTTAAAGGATAATAAAGAAAGCACCAACCAACACGATATAAACCTTGTAAATAAAGTAGGTAATAAAATTGCCAATGCGGTTGAAAAATATTTTGCCGAAAAAAATCTATCCTCACAACTTGACGGATATAAATGGGAGTTCCATGTTATTGAAAGCAAAGAAGTGAATGCCTGGTGTATGCCCGGAGGAAAAGTAGTCGTTTACACCGGGATTCTTCCACTTACAAAAACGGAAGCCGGTCTGGCTGTAGTTTTGGCACACGAAATTGCACATGCAGTGGCTAAACATGGAAATGAAAGAATGAGCCAGGGTCTGCTGACACAACTCGGGGGAGTTGCTCTTTCTGAAGCATTAAAAAGTAAACCAGCAACAACTCAGAATCTTTTTATGGCCGCGTTTGGCATCGGAGCGCAGGTAGGTATTTTATTGCCTTTCAGCAGAACGCAGGAAAGCGAGGCGGATCACCTCGGACTGATTTTTATGGCAATAGCCGGATATAATCCGCAAGAGTCTCTTGATTTCTGGCAGAGAATGGCTGATGCCCAAAAGGGCAATGCTCCGCCGGAATTTTTAAGCGATCACCCGTCGGATCAAACAAGGATTGAGGATATAAAGAAAGAAATGCCCGAAGCGATGACATATTATAAAAAGTGATTTTATTCTAACCTAAAAGCTTGATTTTATAGCTATCACCAAAACAAAATTAATCAAAAATATGTGGATTTTTGTTTTGGTGTAGGTTATAATAAAACATTGATACTCACCTTTTTCATTTTCTGAACTATATAATTTTTATTTGGAATAACTTTATGATTTATTATTAAGTAATAATATCTAACTGAGGTACAGGATGTTAAAAAAAATTGTGTCTATGTCGTTGTTAATGGGGACAATAGTTTTTGCACAAACACAGCAATTTCAAAACACACTTTCTCTGGAGAAAGGGGCAAAATCCCCTGCTGCAAGTCTTCAGGATATACATTGGCTAGCCGGTCATTGGCAGGGAGAAGCTTTTGGTGGAGTAACGGAAGAAATCTGGTCACCACCTATGGGCGGTTCAATGATGTGTTCTTTCAGGTTGGTAAAAGATAATAAAGTAAATTTTTATGAACTCTGCACAATAATTGAAGAAAATAATTCATTGCTGCTGAGGCTTAAACATTTCCACCCGGATTTGAAAGGCTGGGAGGATAAAGATGTTACAGTAGATTTTCCGCTCGTAAAGGTATCTGATAACAGAATGTACTTTGAAGGATTTACAATTGAAAAAGTCAATGACTATGAGATAAATATCTATGTAGTTATTCAAAGCGATGGCAAGGAAAACGAAGTAAAGTTTAATTATAACAGGATTGATTAGCCCCAAAAATAAGAATTGACTTTATGATTAGGTATTGATTAAGTACCTTTGTATAAAATAGTGTTTGGGCTTATTTGTAATGGTAATAATTTTATCCGTGATCTTTGCAATTGCAATGGGTTACCTTGAAGCTGCCGTGGTAGTTTATCTGCGCGAGTTGTATTATCCGGAGGGATTTCATATTAAAGCGAAAGTGGGATTCCCATTTATTAAGTTTGGGCTTGTTGAAGAACTAAAACCGTTTTCGAAGAAGTTGATTCTTACTGAGTTAGGGAGAGAGGCAGCTACTATAATAATGTTAGTGGCACTTTCTTTAATTGCCGGCAATTCTATTAAATCTTATATAGCGTATTTTCTACTGTTATTCGGTATATGGGATATTTTTTATTATGTCTTTTTAAAAGTAATTCTTGATTGGCCTGAATCTTTATCAACCACAGATGTTTTCTTTTTGATTCCAGTTCCATGGATAGGCCCGGTATGGCTGCCAATGTTGTTATCAGTTGTTATTATTGTTATTTCTCTGTTTATATTGTTATGAATGTACTTTGTTTTTAATGCCGGTTTAGGTTTGTTCCTCATTTTTCAGCTCAAATTATACTTGTATTTGTCCTTACATACCTTAATATTATTTTATTAAATTTTCGTTATTAAAAAAAATGAATTAGTGAGGATAAAATGGTGTATCTAATCTGGAAGTTATTGCACGTTGTGGCAGCTATTATTTTTATGGGAAATATAACTTTAGCTCCGTTCTGGAAATCGGCCGCCGACAGAACAAAGGATAGAACAAAAATAGCGGAAACTATTAAAAATATTATCAGGGCAGACAGGCTTTTTACAATGCCGTCGGTAACATTGCTGATAATTTTTGGCTTTGGTGCACAGATGACAGCCGGATATGAAATAGAAACTCCCTGGATAATGTGGGGATTGGTGATGATTATTATTTCAGCCATAGCTTTTATGGCAAAGGTTGTTCCGTTACAGAAAAAAATGCATGCGCTTGCCAGTGATGAAAATAAATTCAACTGGGATGAATATCAGAAGCTCTCAAAACAATGGAACATCTGGGGTTCAATAGCTACTCTTGCTCCATATATTGCAGTAATATTAATGGTTTTAAAACCGGGTTCTTAAAATAAGTTAAACAAAAAAATTAAAATCAATTAATTTAAACTTATGCCTCGCTGGACTAAAATTTTAATCGGTACAGTTTCATCAGTTCTGATACTACTGATTGCTGCTGGTTTTATTTTTTACAGAATGCTTCGCTCATCATTACCTGAATATTCCGGTGAAATAGAATCAGATAAAATTACAAATGAAATTAAAATCTATCGGGATAGTCTTGCAATTCCATATATATCTACTTCTAATCAGGTAGATGCAGCATTTGCACTTGGATTTGTCCATGCACAGGAAAGGATATTCACCATGGATCTTGTGCGCCGGGCCGCTGAAGGAAGGCTGAGCGAAATCTTCGGAAGTGAAACAGTTCCATTTGATAAAATGTTTCGTACTGTTGGAATCAAGACTACCTGTAAAAATATTCTTTCAAAAATGAATCCAGCCTCGCTTAAAATTTTAACAGCATATTCTAATGGCGTGAATTTTTATCTTAAAAACAAAAAGGGAAGGTACCCAATTGAATTTGATATTTTAGGTTATCAACCTGATGATTGGAAACCACTGAACAGCCTGGAAATTATAAGAATGATGGGTTGGGAATTGAATATAAGCTGGTGGGTCGATGTTGCATTTACAGAACTTGTTCAAAAACTTGGATCTGAAAAAATACAGGAGATTCTTCCTGAATATCCTGAAAACGGGCCGACTATAATTCCTCCTGAGATAGAGAGTTATCCGAAGATTACTGGCAATTTTGTTGAAACCGATAAACTATTCCGTGAATTTATGGGGTGGTCTGGAACACACATTGGATCAAACAACTGGGTTGTAAATGGGAAAAAATCTGTAAATGGTAAACCGATAATAGCGAATGATACACACCTTGGCTACAGAGCACCAGGGACTTGGTTTGCTGCAGTCTTACAGGAAGGTGAGTGGAACGTTTCCGGTTTTACATTACCCGGGGTTCCCGGAGTTGTGATTGGAAAAAATCCTGATATTTCCTGGACTGTAACAAATGTTATGAACGATGATGCCGACTTTTATATTGAGAAGCTTGATTCAACTAAAACAAAATATTTTTACAATGGTGAATGGAGAAAATTAAAATTAATAGAAGATACCATCTTTGTAAAAAATGAAAAACCGATTTCTATGAAAATTTATTCAACAGATCATGGACCGATCATTTCCGATATTCATCCTTTTTCTTTTCTTTATACAAAACATCCGCATATCCCTGCACTTAGCATGAAATGGATGGGTAATGATTTCAGCGATGAGTTCACTGCACTTCTTGGAGTGAATAATGCAACTGACTGGGATGAGTTTAAGTCGTCATTAAAAGATTTTGCTGTACCTGGTCAAAATTTTGTTTATGCTGATAAGAATGGGAACATAGGATATGTCTTTGGTTCTAAACTGCCTGTAAGAAGTTCAGCTGCTTCTACTTTTATTCTTGATGGTACAACAGACAAATACGACTGGAAGGGTTATATTCAACAGGATGAAATTCCAACTTTGTTTAACCCATCTCAGGATTTTATTGCTTCAGCAAATAACAAAACTCTGAAAGATTTTAAATACTACATTACTAATCTCTGGGAACCAACTTCAAGAATTGATAGGATCAACCAGTTAATTACAGGGAAGGGACAACACTCTGTCGCAGACTTCAAAAATTACCAAATGGATTTTGTTTCTCCCTATGCAAAAGAGATAACTAAATATGTTCTGTCAGCTTTTCAAGATGTAAAAGTAGTTGATAATAATTTAAGAATCTCACTTGAATTGTTTAAGTACTGGAATTATGAGATGGACCAATATAGCCAGGTTCCTGCTATTTATGCTACCTTCTTAAAATATCTATTAAAAAATATTTATGAAGATGAAATGGGGAAAGATCTGTATAATGAATTCGTATTCGTGGCTAACATTCCTTACAGAAGTTTAAGAAAAGTTTTAGGCAATCCTGATTGTTCGTGGTTTGATAATATTAATACTCCCCAGAGAGAAACAGAAAATGATATTATTAGAAAAAGTTTATCTGATGCTCTGACAGAACTTGAAGATAAATATGGAAGAGATCTAACGGAATGGCAGTGGGGAGATATGCATCAGGTTACCTTCAGACATACCTTCAGTGGCTTTTCAAGTTTAATGGATAAATTTATTAATATCGGACCTTTTAACATTGGTGGAGATGGAACCACCATTTTTAATACTGAGTATCCTTTTTATGAAAGTGTCAAAAAATATCCCAGATTTCATCACGGTGAATTTCAGAACAACCTTGGTCCCGCAATGAGATATATTTATGATTTTTCAAAGCCCGATGAATTTTATATGATTTTAACAACCGGTGAATCAGGAAATGTAATGAGCAGCCATTATAATGACATGAGTGAAATGTGGCTTAGAGGTGGTTTTATTAAAGTTAGAACGGATGAAGAAACCATCGTTACAGGAAATAAAGATTTATTAATAATCAGGAAACCAGATAACGAGTAATTCCAGTGAAGTTTATCTAATATTGTATTAAATTTAATCTTTGCATCATATTATGGAATAAAATGAAAGTAACAGAACATTTAGAAAAAGCGAACGAGCCGTTAATCAGTTTCGAATTAATCCCTCCCAAAAGGGGTGGTGATATAAAAAGTCTTTTGTCTGTCATAGATGATATTTCGAAATACAAGCCACCTTTCATTGATATTACAAGTCATTCTGCAGAAGTTATTTACGAAGAAACCACCAAAGGAATTCAAAAGAAGGTAAAAAGGAAAAGACCGGGCACTTTAGGAATCTGTGCCCTGATTCAAAATAAATACAATATTGATGCTATTCCTCATATTTTAACAAAAGGATTTACACGTGAAGAGACAGAAGATTTTCTTATCGAACTAAGTTATCTCGGTATTGAAAATGTTCTTGCTGTTCGTGGTGATGATAATGGATATGATAAGCCTATCCCTGAGGGAAAGAGTGTGAATAAGTATACCTCACAACTTGTTAGTCAAATAGTTGCGATGAACAATGGTAAATACCTTGAAGAAAATCTGCTGGACGCCAAACCTTCAAATTTTTGTATAGGTGTCGGAGGTTATCCTGAAAAACATTTCGAAGCTCCTAATCTGAATGTCGATATCAGATTTACTAAAGAAAAAGTTTTAGCAGGAGCTGACTACATTGTAACCCAAATGTTTTATGATAATCAGGCTTACTTTAAATATGTTGAACTATGCAGGAAAGAGGGAATAAATGTTCCTATAATTCCTGGAATAAAAATACTGACTGCAAAATCACATCTTGTAAATGTCCCTAAGAATTTCTATATCAGTATTCCAGATGCTCTAGCAGATGAAGTTTATTCTGCACCGCCTGATAAAGTACTTGATGTAGGTGTTGAATGGGCTGTAAATCAGGTAGAGGAACTTTTTAATAAAGATGTACCCAGTGTTCATTTTTACATTTTACAGAATTCTCTTCCGGTAAAAAAATTAATGAGCAGGCTTAAACTATTTAAACATACTGCCTGAATTTTTTTTGAAAATTAAAAGACACAGTTTATAGTATCATAAATATATATTTATGGATCAGAAAAAGTAGTAATTTATGTAGAATATGAAGAAAGGTTCAAGATTGAAAAGAATTAAATGGGGAGCAGCGGGTTGTGGAAGATTTACGGAATTCTCTTTTATCCCGGCACTAGAATTTCTTCGAAAAAGCTCTATTAATTCTGTTTATAGTAGAACAGCAGCAAGGGCTAAACAAGTTGCGGACAAAAATGGTGTTTCTAATCATTTCAATAATTATGAAGAATTCCTAAAATCAGATATTAATGCTGTGTACATTGGCAGTGTTAATGCAGATCATTATGAACAAGTAATCAAGGCTGCTGAGGCGGGTAAAAATATACTTTGTGATAAACCATTGACAATGACCTCTGCACAGGCTGAAGAGATGATGAAAATCTGTGAAAAAAGTAACGTCTCACTTGCTGTAAATTATGTATATAGATTTCATCCACTTGTAACCAAGGCAAAAGAAATCCTTGATTCCCAGATGCTGGGTAAGTTTACTTCGATCAATGTGAATTTTAATATTGACATTCCGCCAAGCAATAATTTCAGGTTTGATCCTAAATTAAGTGGCGGTGGTGCACTGAGAGATCTTGGTACACATGTGATAGACTTGATGAGGTTTTTTGGGGGTGAAATAGAAACCATAAATGGTGTAATGGATAATGTGGTTTATAAAGGTGATGTGGAGGATTTTGCTTCTGCAATTTTAAAATTTAAGAATTCCGGGTACGGCAGTTTTAGTGTTTCATTCAGTAACAAAAAAGGTTTTAACAGAATTGAGATATTAGGTCATAAGGGAGCGCTTTCGATTGATAACCTTATCGGGAAGAAAAATGTATCTTCAAAATTAACAATACTCCTTGAAGGGGAAGCAAAAAAAGCATTTCGCAAAAGAGGGAATAAAGTAGTCTATCTTTTAAGGTCAGTTCAGAATTCTTTCCTAAAAAATGAAAAACCTTTAATAACCGGATATGATGGATATATAAATCTAAAATTAATGGAAGAGCTTGAGAATAAATGTCAGAGATAAGTAAGCTTGTAGATATTTGTCACAAGGTTTATGAGAAAGGTTTTGTTTCAGCTTTCGATGGTAACATTTCTGTAATAACTCCTCAAAATACTGTTCTGATTACCAGATCAGCAGTTTGCAAAGGCGATGTTACAGAGAATGATATAATGGAAATAGATGCAGGGGGAAACATCCTGAAAGGGAAAGGAAAAATTTCAACTGAATATAAAATCCATCTTTATGCATATTCTAAAAGACCGGAAGTAAATGCTGTGGTTCATTGTCATCCTGTTTATGCCACTGCATTTGCAACGGCTGGGGAAGGATTGGTTAAAAATGTTTTTCCTGAAGTCATTTTAACATTAGGTAAAGTACCTCTATGTAAATATGAAACTCCTTCAACAGATGAATTTGCTAAAAGTCTTGAACCTTATATTGAACATTCATGGGCTTTTCTCTTTCAGAATCACGGAGCTGTTACTCTGGGCAGAAGTTTAAGAGATGCATACTTCAAGATGGAAAAACTTGAACATATCGCTAAAACGATTTTTATTTCCAGGATGCTAGGAGGAGAAACAGAGATACCGAAAGAAAAGATACAAGAATTACTAGCTCTAGCTAAAGGGACATATGGTTTAACCCAGGATGAAAGAAATATTTTTTAGTCTTACAATAAACGCAAGGTAAAATATAGATAATGCCAAATAACAAACCTAAAATTGCACTATTACTTGGTGGCTCATCATCTGAACGAGCCGTTTCAAAATCTTCCGGCTTTTCTATTTATAATGCTCTAAAAACACTTGGATACGAAACAAAATTGATCGATCCTGCTTATGGGAAAAATCAACCTAAAGAAGCGGACTCTTTTTTTAGCGATAAGGATTTTTTAACTGTTTCTACAAGAAACTATTTAGAAGCTGTAAATTCTTCACTGTTTGATGATATAGACCTTGCCTTTTTAGCTTTGCACGGTAAATGGGGAGAGGACGGAACGATTCAGTCATTGCTTGAAGTAAGGGGAGTAAAATATTCAGGTTCAAATGTGGTGTCGAGCGCAGTCGTGATGGATAAAGCTATGTCTAAAATTATTTTCAGGCATTTTAATATTAGTACGCCAAAGTGGTTTATGATTGAGAAGAAAAATATAGAACTTGACGAAATTAAAAAAAGAATTGACGAATCAATTGGCTATCCTTGTATTGTAAAACCGAATGATGAAGGCTCAACAGTTGGTTTGACTGTGTGCGACAGTTCTGCAGAAATTGAAGATGGATTAGAATTATCATTTAAATATTCAGAACGAACCATGATCGAGGAATTTATTGAAGGGCGTGAATTGACGGTAACAATTCTGGATAAAGACGTATTACCGGTTCTTGAAATAAAGCCTAAACATAGATTATATGATTATGAATGTAAATACACAAAAGGGATGAGCGAATATTTTGTTCCTGCAGATATTCCAGATGAGGTTGGGAAGGCACTACAGAAGGAATCGATTGAAGCTTTTAATGCACTTGGATGTGGTGTTTATGGCAGACTTGATTACAGGCTGGATAAAAACAATAAATTTTATTGCATCGAGGCCAATACACTTCCGGGGATGACTTCTACAAGTCTTGTCCCCAAAATGGCAAAAGCTATTGGAATTTCTTTCGAAGAATTAATCGATCGAATAATTAAATTAAGTCTCTGATGTTACCATTAAAAAATCGAAAATTAAGGGTTTATATATTTTTTGCTCTTTTTCTTATAGCTGTGGTTTTTTTGTTCTTTAATGAAAATGGTGTATTGAAATACAGCAAATTACAAAGTGAAGTTAATTCTTTGAATGAACAAATTCAAAAACTTCAGGATCAGAATAAAAGCCTGGAAGCGGAGATAGACTCGTTGCAAAGAAAGGTTCCGGCAAAAATAGAAAAAATAGCACGCGAAAAGTACGGAATGAAAAGACCGGGTGAAAAGTCAATTGAAGTAATTGAAAAATAAGATGAACAAAAGTAAAATACCGCAAACGCCCCTTGCAGAAAGAGTAAGACCAAAAACAATTGAGGAATTCAAGGGGCAACAAGCACTGATTGGGGAAGGCAAGCCAATTCGATTAATGATAGAAAATGACACACTTAGTTCATTTATTTTGTGGGGAGCGCCTGGTACTGGAAAAACAACTATTGCACGGATAATTGCTGAACATACCGATTCTGATTTTTATCAGCTTAATGCAGTTTCCTCAGGTGTTAAAGATATTCGTTCGATTATAGAAATTGCCGGTAAAAATAAAGATAACGGTAGAAGAACAATTTTATTTATTGATGAAATTCACCGATTCAACAAAGCCCAGCAAGATGCTTTGCTAAACTCTGTAGAATCCGGTATTATTACATTAATTGGAGCTACTACTGAAAATCCTTCCTTTGAAGTTATACCAGCATTAAGATCTCGTGCAAGAATTTATATTCTTGAAGAATTATCAAAAGCTGATTTGAAAGCAATTCTGGATTCATCATTAAAAAGAGACGAGTTGCTTTCTCAATTAGAAATAAAAGAAATTGATGAAGATTTTCTTTTTTATTTATCAGGAGGAGATGCAAGGACACTCTTAAGTGTGCTTGAAGCAGCAGTAATTCAGGAGATTGATTCAGAACCTATAAGGATTACTAAAGAGATTCTTGAAAACATTGTTCAAAAGAAAAACATAATTTATGATAAAGCAGGTGAGGAACATTACAATGTTATCTCAGCTTTCATAAAAAGCATGAGAGGCAGTGATCCGGATGCAGCACTTTACTGGCTTGCAAGGATGCTTGAGGGGGGAGAAGACCCCTTATTTATTGCGAGGAGAATGGTTGTGCTGGCTTCGGAAGATATTGGGAATGCTTCACCGAATGCGCTTGTTCTTGCTGAAGCGACTTTTGGTGCAGTTGATAAGATTGGGATGCCTGAAGCAAGAATAATTTTAGCTCAGTGTGCGACGTATCTTGCGTCAGCGCCGAAAAGCAATGCTTCATATATGGGAATTGAAAAAGCTTATTCCGATGTCAGTAATAAACCTCTTTACTCCGTTCCTCTCCATCTGCGTAACGCGCCCACAAAACTGATGAAAGACTTGAACTATCATAAAGGATATAAATACGCACATGATTTTGAAAATCATTTTGTGGAAGAAAATTACTTTCCAAAAGAATTAGAGAAATCTCAATATTATTTCCCAACAGAAAACGGCCAGGAGAAAAGAATTAAAGACTGGCTGAAAGGTTTGTGGAAGACTTTCAAGAAATACTAACTCGATGTTAGTATTTTAATATTTATGCTACTAAAACCCTGTAAATTAGATTGCAGCGAACACTTTCCCCGGTAATTGCTTTACAATTCCTTTAAATTCAAGGGAAAGTAAATGTACAAGACAGTCGGAAGTTTCTAAATTTGTTAGAGATGCAATCTTATCTATTTGTACCTGCTCATTCTCCAATACATTCAGTATTTTTTCCTCAAATAAGTTCAAGTCAGGTTTTGGTTTTGGGATATTTTTCCCAATTACAGGCTTAAGTTTTAATTCCAGTTCAACTAAAACATCCTCTGCATTTTTAATCAATTTTGCAGCGCTTCTTTGAATTAGAGCATTAGTTCCCTCGGATTGCCTGATTCCCAAATTACCTGGTATAGCGAAAACCTCACGATTTTGATCTAGAGCAAATTGTGCTGTCAGCAAAGCTCCACCGGGAATTCCGGATTCAATTACAATGCTACCTAATGATAATCCTGAAATAATCCTGTTGCGCTGTGGAAAATTTCCGGCATCAGGCAGAGTGTCCAGTTTATATTCAGAAAATACAACTCCCTTTTCAGAAATTTCCTCGAATAGTTTTTTATTTTCATCAGGGTAAATTTTATTTAATCCCGAGCCAATCACAGCAATAGTTCTACCGTTTGATATTAGCGCTGTTGAATGAGCAATTGAATCAATACCAAGGGCCAGGCCACTGACTATAGTAATGCTTTGTGAAACTAAATCGGATGTGATTTTTTGCGTCTGAAGTTTCCCATACTCTGTAGGTTTTCTTGTTCCCACAATTGCGATTGAGAATTTATCCAGTTCTGACAAATTACCTTTGTAATAAAGAAGTAATGGCGGGTCATAGATGTTTTTTAATAATTCCGGATAATCACTATCCCAAAGGGAAGTTAATTTGATATTGAGATTATTTATTCTGTCAAGTTCTTTTTTTGTTTCTGTTTTTATTTTGTCTTTGTTCTTTAATGTATTTTTGATTCTTTGAGCCAGCAGTTTATTAATTCCGTCTGTTTTTATTAACTCAGTTTCGCTTTTTGAAAATATATTTTCAAGCGAACCAAATTTTAATAACAGCTTTTTTATCTTTCCCGGACCAATTCTATCAATAGAAAGGAGTAAATTAATGTTAGTTAATTCTTCAAGGCTGAGTTTAGTCAAAACGAACTACGTAATTATTGAATAAAAATGTGATAGTATAAGAAAAATCAATTAACTTCTATTTTGTCAACAACAGCAACAATCATTGTATGAACTGGTGCCTTTCTGTGACCAAGTATCTGCTTAACTGCTGCGCCTTCCTGTACAACCAGCACTGTATCATTTATACCTGAATTTACCAAGTCGAGCGCAATGAAATCGTTCTTGCCAATAAATTTTCCGTCAAGTCCGATCTTTTGTGCAATTAAAAGTTTATGACCTTTAAGATATTGATTCTTTTGAGTGGAAACTACGTTCCCCTTAACTTTTGCCAGATGCAATTTTGCTTTCCTTAGTGTTTTCTGTGTCGTTTTTCTTACGATAAAAAATAGAAGCGGGAATAAATAGGAGATAACCTATAATGAGAACAATTGGTGAAATGACTAAAGATGTAAAACTATTCCAGGGACCTATAGACATTAAATAAAAACCGATAATTATAATTCCTATACCTGTAAAGAGAAGATAATAGTTATTTTTCCCCCAATAGATGTTAAACGGCGAGGTAAGAGTTTTTCTCGAAGAGTGTAATTGTTTCTTTTTTGATTTTGGTTTCTTCGGCATCAGAGTCTCCAGATTATAAATAAAAAGCCCAGTGATAGGGATACCACCGGGCTTGACCCATTAATATCAAAGGGCAGGGGAGAACCCTTTGAAAGGATCGAAACTAATATAAACTTATCGGATAGCTTTGTCAAGAGCTTTAGCAATCATTTATTAATTTGATAAACAATTTTTCTGATGGTATCAAATTGGAGATATGGATATTCTTCCCTTATAACATCTATAGCATCACCGGCACTAACTTTAGTTGCTCTCAGTTGTTTGAATTTTTTCCTTATCTGATAATCTCTTACAGATTTCTCATCAATAAGACCATGTGAGCTTAAAAGCTCATATATATCATCGCTAATCAGATCATTTAAAGGGTTGTCAATTTTCGCTTTTATCGTATTCATTTTACCATCCTTTTTTTAGTGTTTACAATGCCCTGCTAATAGTATCATTTTACTTATAGACTTCTCACCTCCGAAAATAGTTCCCAAATAAAACAAAAAAATAGACAGAAAGAATTAGTTATTATAAATGCATTTTTTGCAAAAAATAACCTGAGAGCTAAAATTTGATATATTTTTGAAGAACAAATAATAAAGCCCCTTTGGCTAACTGTTAAAATATGAAATTTTTCAGAAAAGTCAACAGTGAGAAAACAGGCTAAGATAAATGATTATATCTCTTTTGTTACGTAAATTGCTATTGGTTTTGGGAAAACCTTTTATTTTGTTTCAGTTTAGTATATTAAGTAGTTAACGAGATAAAACAAACAATAATAAATTGCGGGATTTTATATGGGCTCTTTTGACCAGGAAAATAAGGGTCATAAAAAAAACAGCGATCAAGATAGCATTACTACCGGAAATTCCTTTGTAGAATTTTTAACAATTACGGTAAAATATAGGTGGTTTTTATTCTGGTTCATTTTTATCATTACCTTAGGAGCTTTGTTATATGCATTACTCGCACCCAAATGGTATAAGGCTACTGCTTCGGTACTTCCCGCAGAAAAAACAGACTTTTTAAGTTTGAGTGCTTTAAGTGGACTTTCATCATTAGTGAAAAACTTTTCACCAACTAAAGGATTAGCATCTGCGTTATCTGGTAATACTGAGTTTGATAGGTATTTGGCAATCCTTAAAAGCTCTACTATGACCGATGATGTTATAACAAAGTTTAATTTAAGAAAGGAATATGACCTTGAAGATACATATTATGAAAAAGTGGTAAAAGCGTATAACTCCAATTTGGATATGGAGGTGCAGGACGAAGGAAACCTTACAATTGATTTCTATGACAAGGATCCTCAAAAAGCAGCCAACGTTGCAAACTATATGGTTACAAAATTAAATGAAATCAATACCAATTTGAGTGTTACAAATGCAAGAGCAAACAGAGAGTTTATTGAAAAAAGGTATAAAGAAAATGTTACGGATATTAATAGACTTGAAGATGCTATGAAAGCGTTCCAGATAAAGTACGGTGTAATTGCCGTGCCGGAACAAATTGAAGCAACGGTGAAAACAATGTCAACAATTTACGGTGAACTTGCTCAAAAAGAAATTGAATTTAATGTTTTAAAGAGACAGTTTGGAGAAAATAACCCGCTGACTTCTGCAGCAAAAGTTCAGATGGAAGAACTAAGGAAGCAGATTGATTCTCAGAATGCGGGTACCTTTGATGACAATACAAAATTACTGATTCCTTTTAAGCAAGCCCCGGAGCTTTCAAATAAGTATTTGAAAATTTATCGCGATCTTGAAATCCAATATAAAATACTGGAATTTGTTCAACCTTTGTATGAACAGGCGAAAGTTGAAGAGGTAAGAAATTCACCATCGGTACTTGTATTAGATAAAGCAACTCCTCCAGACAGAAAAGCCAAGCCTAAAGGTACAATATATGCACTTATAGCTTTTGTATCTTCTTCTATTCTGGGATACTTCATAGTATTTTTGAGAGTGCTTTCTGAAAAAATTAAAAAGAATTTTCCACAAAAATATTCTTTTATTATTTCATCATTAAGAAGTGATTTGTCTAAACTTAGGATTGGCAGTAGAAAATAAAGAATATCTTACATAATGGTGAAAAGTTTAAATAATTTTGATAAAATAATAAATCAATTAGTTACATAATTTGGTTCACTCCTACTAAAATCACTAAATGATCTCGATATCGTCTTCTATTTTTAACATCCTCATTTTGATATTAAATGAAAATATTGCAAATAGGTAATAATTTTAGAAAATCAGGTGGGTCAGAATCTGTTTTTTTTAATACAATTGAATTGTTGGAAAGTAAGGGGCATAAGGTCGTTCCATTCAGCCGAAGAAGTTCAAAAAATTTATTATCTCCGTATGAAAAATATTTTGTAGATACAAAAAAACTATTGCATAACAGGCTCTTTTCATTTGAATCGAAAAAAAATTTAAAGAAGCTACTAAAAGTTGAAGAACCTGACATTGCACACATTCACAATATTATAGGAGGGTTATCATTCTCAATTCTTCCCGTATTAAAAGAAGAAGGGATTCCAATAGTTGCGACTATTCATGATTTCAGGCTATTATGTCCTGCATATATCTTTATAAATGGCAAAAATGAGATTTGCGAAAAATGTAAAACTGGAAATTATTTTCATTCTATATTGAATCAATGTTCTCTGTTGGGTTTTAAAAGAGATGTCTCAATTACACTTGAAAGTTATTTACGTGATTTGTTCCTCTCTTATAAAAAATTAATTGATTTATTCATTTTTGTAAGTAAATTTCAACAAAATAAATTTTTGGAAGTGTATCCGGAAATCGAAGCAAAAAGCAGTCAGATATATAACTTTATAAACGATTTTGATTTTAGTTGTTCAAAAGGGGAATATTTCCTTTACTTTGGAAGATTGGTGAGGGAAAAAAGTATATTCACTTTGTTAAAAGCATTTAAGGATTTGCCTCAGTTTAAGTTATTAATTGTTGGAGAGGGTGAGCTTGAAAATCAAATAAAAAGGGAAAAACCTGATAATGTAGAACTTATGGGATATAAATCAGGAATTGATCTTGCAAAAATTATTAAAGGCTCATCTTTTGTCATTGCTTCATCAGAATGTTTTGAAACCAATTCAATGGTTACAATTGAAGCATATTCTTTTGGGAAACCTGTTATTGGTTCAAATATAGGGGCTCTTTCAGAATTAATAATACCGGCAAAAACCGGGTTCCTGTATAAACCGAAAAATATTAGTCAATTGAAGACTTTAATAGTTGAATGTTCAGAGTTGGATATTGATAAATATAAACTGATTTCGAAAAATGCTTATGAATACTCTCGGCAGAATTTTTCGCCCGATGAACACTATGATAAATTAATTAAGGCCTATAAAAAATTGTTGAAGTAAAAAGTTAATTTAATGATTCGATAATGCCAGGTTCAAACAGAATAAGGAAAAATTCATTTTTCTCCTTTTTGTCAATTTCATTGCGACTAATCGCTAATGTTATTGTATTTTGGATCATTGCGAGGTTTTATGGACCATCATTGTTTGGACAATTTACCTTTGCACAAACTCTTGCTTCTATCTTCATTTTGTTTGGTGATTTTGGATTTGATGTCCTGTTAACTAATGAAATTTCCAGAAACAGGAATAATGCTATAAAAATATTTCGCCAGTTTTTCTCATTAAAACTCGTGTTTACATTTTTTGCTTTAGTTGGAATGTGGGTATTTGTCCTCATAAATAATTTTAGTGTTCAGGCCCGTATTCTGATTATTGTTTTTAGTTTTTACATGGTATTTACAACTCTGACCAATTTCCTTTATGCTCTTTACAAAGGTTTTGAACGACTTGAATATGAAACAAAGGTATCTCTAACAATAAATTTTTTATTATTAGTAACTGTATTAATCTTGATCTTTCTTAAGATAGATTTAATTTTTATTGCTATTGTTTTTGTATTAACACGATTGTTCGGTTTCGGTGTTGCAATTAAATACTCGCGTGAAGTTTTACAAGGCATATCTTTTCGACTTTTCTTCAAAGAAATCAGAATTATTAAGAACAAGGTTTTTGTTTACGGATTTCATTTAACATTTAGTTACCTCTTTTTTCAACTTGACACAATATTGCTGGCTTTCTGGAAAGGTGATTACGATGTTGGTATATATCAGGCCGTATTTAAATTAATAGCTATACCTCTTGTCATTCCGGAAATACTTGTTAATGCATTGATGCCGACTTTATCGAGATTATATTTAGAGAATAAGAAGGAATGGGCAAGAATTGGAATGTTGATGAATAAACTATTGGTTGTTATAATATTACCGATATCAATTATTCTTTATGTATACGCTGACCAAATTATTCATTTGATTTATGGAACTGGCAAATTTATAGCCGCAATCCCGCTGCTTAGAATATTTGCCTTAACACTTTTTGTAAGGTTTAATCTGGAAACTTTTGCATTGATGCTTACAACTTCGGACAGGCAAAAGGTCAGAATGTTTGTTGTTTTAGTGGCAACTTTTCTCAATTTGGCTATAAATTATTTTATGATTCCAAGATACGGAGTGTACGGCGCTGCCTTAGCATCTTTGGGGACTAATGTATTTGTTGGAATTTGCTATGTGTCCGCAACATCTCCGTTATTTTTACAATGGATGATTAATATTAAAACTGCAATTATGTTGATTGTTTCTTTTTTGCTAGTATTTCTACTCTGGAAAATTAAATTAATTTCAATCTTTATTTCTGTTCCTACATTATTGCTATTTTTAGGATTATTCTCATATTATTTTTATTTCAACAAAGAAGAGAAGAGAGTAATTTTGTTGGAAAATTTCAAGTTTTTTTCTTTTTTTATTTTTAAAAATCAATAATTAGAAACTTTATGTCTACGGAATCGTTTATATTTTTAGCCATATTCCTATTATTGATTGTTTCTTTATTCAAAAAAAATACTGATGCATTTTCTCCTGCCCGTCTTTTTGCAATAGTGTGGAGTTTCTCATTATTGTTAGTCAGTCTTAAATTAAGTGGCTTGCAGCAAAACTGGAATTTTTATAGCTGGTTTGTTGTATTGGTTTCTTTATTATCTGTTTTACTGGGAATGTTTATTGTATATGTTATTAAGTTTAATAACCCTCAGCAATCGATTACTGATATAAGGAATAAAGTTCTTGATTTTAGAATAAATCGCCAATTACTTTTCAAATTAATAATAGCACTATTCATTGCATATATTGTATCGTACGTGACCATTTATCTTGTTGAGGGTTACCTTCCTTTTTTTACTGCCCATCCGAGCGAAACCAGAACAAAATGGGGACTTTTTGGTGTCGGACTTTTGATTCACGCAGTTCCAACGATAGTTTATTTAGTAGTAATATATTATATGAAAGTGAAAGGTCAGATAACAAGAAAACTTATTCTGGCAATTATAGTTTTGATATCCAACATTACTTACTTCTTTTTATTACAAAGGTTTGATCTAATAATATTTATAGTCTTATCGGCCATCTTTTTATACTATGGAACCAGGAAATTTAAATTAAAATATGTTCTTGTTATTGCCATTATTTTCCTTTTGATTATGTATGGTATATCTACCATTCGCGCCGGCAATTTGTTTCTTGCATATTTATATGTTATGGGTAAAATGAAGATTAGTAAAAGCATGGCTTTTTTAACTGAGCCTTACATGTATGTTGTTATGAATATTGAAAATTTTGCTCATGCAGTACATAACCTTAGTAATTTCAGTTATGGCTATTATACTTTTGATTTCATTCTTGCTCTTTCCGGCCTAAAGCACTGGCTCGCGGATTACTCTCACATTAATGATTTTCCTTTTCTGATTACCAGTGACTATAATACGTACACAATGTTTTTTGCTTATTACCGGGATTTTGGTTTGGTTGGGGCCTTTATAATACCAACATTAATCGGGGCAGCCTCATCGAGTATTTATTATAAGATGCGTGAAAGTCCAAGTATAGCGACGATTTCTCTTTACGGTATTGTTACTTTCGTTATACTTTTTTCATTTTTCATTCCAATGCTAAGTTGGTTACATTTTGTCTTTAATATTGCTGCGATCTATTTGTTTACTAAATTTATCCAAAGAGACAGTTAAATATTATCGGCGGAATTTTTTTTTAAGAATATAGATTTTAGCACAAAATTTTTTTTGTAGAAAAAATTACAGACTGAGTATGAATATAGGAATTGATGCAAGGTTATTGGAAAGAAAGATTAGTGGCATTGGTAGATCATTGCTGCTGCTGCTGGAAGAGATACCGAAAATTGATAAAGAAAATAAATACTTTTTATTTTCATATAGTCCGCTTGATATTGATAGAAATTATTATACAAATATTACTACTACAAAAAGTATTCTTCCTCAGAAATTGTTTTCGCCGTTTTGGAGTAATTTTATTCTTCCACATTATTTAAGAAAGAACAATATCAGGATATTGTTATCTGTTAACCAGGTACTTCCCCTTATAAAAACAAGGAATTGTAAGTATGTATCTGTAGTTCATGACGTTATATATAAAGCTGATCCGCATTTTCTTCCATTTATTTATCGTAAATATCTTCAATTATTTGCACACTTTTCAGTTAAGATTAGCGATGTAATACTAACTGTATCAGAATATTCTAAAAAAGATATTTTGCAACATTATAAAATCGATGAAAGAAAAATTAAGGTAATCCCTCAATCTGCCAGCAAAGAGTTTGTACCACTTAACTTGTCTGATGATGAAAAGTGTGAGATAAAAAACAAATTTGGGCTACATAAGCATGTTGTTTTATATGTTGGTATGCTTGAAAACAGAAAGAATATAAAAGGTATTCTGAAGGTAGCAGATGAATTATATAATAGGGATAAAGAAATAGGTATCGTGTTAGTAGGCAAAATCGGTCACGGCGGAAATAAAATACTTAGAGAAATAAGAAAAAGGACAAATGTTTTAAATCTTACAAACGTAGATGATAATCTGCTTAAAAAGCTATATAATACTGCTGATGTCTTTATATTTCCCTCTTATTATGAGGGATTCGGTTACCCCCCTTTAGAAGCGATGCAGAGTGGTCTACCGGTGGTTGCTTCAGATAATACTTCTCTAAAAGAGATCATAGGTTCTGGTGGAATTTTACATGGTGCAGATGATTATCAGGCAATGGCTTCGGATATAATGAGAATACTAAAAAATGAAAACTATTCTTTAGAAATCAGAAATAAGGGATTAGAAAGAGCTAAAAATTTTAATATTGAATATACAGTTAAAGAAATAGTGAATTTATTTAATTCATTTAGAAATTAATTGTAATGAAATAATAATATTATACAATGGATAAAGAGTTTGATATAAGCATTGTCATAATTTCATGGAAGATGAAAGACTTGCTGCAAAAATGTTTGAGATCAATATATAAGTTTACTTCTGGGGTTAAGTTTGAAATTATTGTAATAGACAATAATTCTATGGACGGTACTTCAGAGATGATCAAAACTGAATTTACAAAGGTGGCCTTAATCAAAAACGTAAAGAACCGTGGCGTGGCTCCGGCCAGGAATCAAGGCATTTCGGTGGCGAAAGGTAAATATGTTTTAATACTGGATGCTGATGTTGAATTGATAGAAAATTCAATTTTGAGTCTTTATAAATTTATGGAAAGTAAACCAGAATGTGGTATATCCGGTTGTAAGCTCGTTGATAGTGAGTTGAATCTTCAGTATTCATGCAAAAGATTTCCTACTATTATGGCTTTTATTTTCCGCAGGTTGGAAAATTTTAAGGTTGTTAAAAATTCTAAAACCTTAAGATATCATACAATGCTAGATTGGGATCATAGTGATATTAGAGAGGTGGATTATCTAATAGGTGCCTGTCAATTCGTTAGGAGAAGTGTTATAGAAGAAATAGGTATGTACGATGATAATATATTTTATGGGCCGGAGGATATAGACTTTTGCCTGAGAAGTTGGAAAGCTGGTTGGAAGGTAATTTATTATCCCCATACATATATTTTACATCAAGAGCAGAGAATAACAAAGAAAAACTTTTTTACTGCAATTTCCCTGAAACATTTTGCAGGGATTTTTTATATCTATAAGAAATACAATTTTAAATTAAGCGCGTAATTGCACTAATGTCTAAATCAGTTGAAAAAATATTAATCCTCGCCACTGATTTCTTTACAATAAATCTGGCGGGAATTTTATATTTCCTGTTAAGGGTTGAGTCAGGCATTTTTGGTTTCAGAATACAGCCGGAGTTTATTCCGCCGCTAACTGTTATCTATTTTTACTGGCTAGTGATTTTTACATTCGTGGGAATGTATAGAACCTGGTTTGCTTCATCACGTTTTGATGAAATTGCCACCCTATTCAAAGCTTCTTTTGTCGGAATATTTATTTTGTTTTTTGCAATATATATCGATGATTCTATGCATGGAGTTACCTCAGGGTCAAGAATTTTATTATTTATTTATTGGGGTATGTTCTTACTTTTTGTCGGAAGCGGCAGAATTCTATTTCGTAGTTTTCAACGAAATCTTCTTATTAAAGGAATAGGAAGAAAAAACACTTTAATAATTGGGTTTAATAAAAATGCCTTTGAAGTTTATGAGCAGATATCCAGGCATAAAGCATTGGGTCTTGATGTTAAAGCATTTTTCAATACCGATAAAAAAGTTTCGGGTGAACAGTATAAGAGTATTCCTGTAATTGATGGAGCTGTAAATATATTATCATTCATTGAAGAACTAAATGTTCGGGAAATAATTATTGCACCTGAAAAGAAAGATGACGATTTGTTGATAGAATTAATAAGTACAGTATCAGGTAAAGATATTGGGTTGAAGATTGTTCCAAACCTCTATGAAATTCTGAGTGGCCAGGCTAGAACTTCACAGATATACGGTATGCCTCTTATAGACCTGATGCCACAATTGATGCCTGAATGGGAAAGGAAATTAAAACGTCTTTTAGATATCATCATTTCTTTTATTATTCTGGTTGTTACATTTCCACTGGATCTTTTAATCGCTTTAGCAATAAAACTTGACAGCCCCGGCACGGTATTCTTTAAACAGGAAAGATGTGGACTTGATAATAAAATTTTTAAAATGGTAAAATTCCGTTCAATGTTTAAGGATGCAGAAATGCAAAGTGGTCCGGTATGGTCGCAAAAAGATGATCCAAGAGTTACGCGTGTTGGAAAAATTATCAGGAAATTAAGACTTGACGAAATTCCACAGATGTTTAATGTTCTTAAAGGTGAGATGAGTCTTGTGGGCCCACGCCCGGAACGTCCATTTTTTGTTGAAAAGCTAGCTGTAGAAATTCCCTATTATAAGCGACGTTTTAAAGTTCGCCCGGGAATTACAGGATGGGCACAGGTTAAACATAAGTACGATGAATCAATAGAGGATGTAAAAGCAAAACTACGTTATGATCTTTTTTATATAGAAAATATTTCTGTCAGTATGGATTTTAAAATCCTTTTCAGGACAATATTTGTAGTTATTTTTGGGAAAGGGCATTTCGATTAATTTTAATTAGTTAAATTAAAATTCATAAATTTTAAATTTATTTGAATGGCTGAAAAAACATTAGTTATAATACCGACTTTCGACGAAGTGGAAAATATCAAAGAACTTATTCCGGAAATTTTAACACGGTATAAGAATCTGGATCTTGATATTTTAGTGGTTGATGATAATTCCCCGGACGGGACAGGAAAATTTGTAGCTGATTTATCAAAGTCTGAAAGGAGAGTAAAATTAATCAGTCGGGCAGGTAAGTTGGGGTTGGGTTCAGCTTATATTGAAGGATTTAAGTATGCACTGAAAAATAAGTATGAATACATTTTTGAGATGGATGCTGATTATTCACATTCCCCAAAAGAAATTAAAAATTTCCTTAAAGCAATAAAAAGCTACGATCTTGTACTCGGCAGCAGGTATGTTAAAGGTGTAAATGTAGTTAATTGGCCGATCAAAAGATTACTGCTTAGTTTTTTTGCTAATCAGTATACAAGAATAATCACAGGCCTTCCTGTATTTGATGCTACGGGGGGTTTTAAATGTTTCAGAAGAAAGGTTCTTGAATCAATAGACCTGAATAAAATTAAATCTAATGGCTACACTTTTCAAATTGAAATGACTTTTAAAGCCTGGAAAAAAGGATTCTCAATAGGTGAAATCCCTATCATTTTTATTGATCGTACTGCCGGGCAATCGAAAATGTCAAAAAAAATTGTTCGTGAGGCGATATTTATGGTTTGGAAATTAAGAATCAGAAGTATGCTTGGATTGCTCTGATTTTCATAAAACATTCAACTCATAACTTTGAACCCAAATGGATTTATCCATAATTATAGTTAATTATAATGTAAAAGAATTTTTACAAAACCTTCTTCATTCCATAGATAAAGCAACTCGGAATATTTCACACGAAATAATAATTGTTGACAATGGTTCTGACGACGGAAGTATAGAGTTACTTCAGCAGAAATTTCCAAAAGTTAAACTGATAATAAATAAAGAAAATCTCGGTTTTGGAAAAGCAAATAATATCGGGATGAAAACTGCTCAGGGTAAGTATTTTCTTTTGTTAAATCCTGATACATTATTAGCTGAAGATACCCTTCACGAAATGATGCACTTTCTTATAAATACCCCTGAAGCTGGGATAGCCGGCTGTAAAATTCTTAATCTCGACGGCACATTACAACTTGCCTGCAGAAGAAGCTTTCCCGGACCATGGACTTCATTTTGTAAGGTTACAGGGCTTAGCTCAGTTTTCCCCAAAAGTAAAATATTTGCCCGCTATAATCTCACTTATTTGGATGAAAATCAGACTTATGAAGTGGATGCAATTTCCGGCTCGTTTATGATGATGAAAAGAGAGGTTTATGAAAAGACAACAGGTTTTGACGAAGATTTTTTTATGTACGGGGAGGATCTGGATCTTTGCTACAGAATTCAGAAAGAAGGATACAAAGTATTTTATGTACATTCCGCCCAGATTATTCATTACAAGGGAGAAAGCACAAAACGAAGTAATATAGACGATACAAAATTATTTTATGATGCTATGCATCTTTTTGTAAAAAAACATTTCTCAACTTCCTTTCTTGTTGAATTCATTTTGCGGACGGCAATAATTTTCAGAAAGTTTTTTGCTTTCCTTGGTAAAAGAAAATTTATTATTCTACCTTTGCTGATTGATATAATAATTTTTGACCTTTCTCTGTTTATTGCTGAAAAAATTTATTCTTCCTATTCAACCTGGACTGGCTTTCCACAAACAGGTGTATATTTAGTTTTCACAATACCTATGGTTTTGCAAATATCAATCTCAATTCTCAGCGGTGTTTATAGAAAAGATTCGCTTTCTGTCTTGAGAACATTTTTATCGGTACTGATCGGTTTTTTTATTTTATCTTCAATTACTTATTTTTTCAAACAGTTTGCCTATAGCAGGGCTGTCTTGTTAATAACTTACCTAATGCTCTTTTCCTTTTTTATTGTCTGGCGTATAATTGTTAAATTATTTTTCAAGATAGGTGTTGAAGGTGGAAATCCTGATAGTAGAAAAACATTAATAGTTGGAACAAAAGGTCAGACAATTCAAATTGCTGAGAAACTGCAGAATAGAAGTTCGGAATTTCATAATATTGTCGGACTGATCGGTTTTTCTAAAAAAGATATCGGTGCGAAATTCAACAGTTTTTCTGTGGTTGGTACATTAGATAATATTGTTAAGGTTATACGAAATGACAAAATTGACGAAGTGGTTTTTTCATCCAATGAAATTTCATATAACCAGATTATGTCAGTAGTTTCTGCTTGCCAGAATGAAGATGTGGAATTTAAATTGATAGGAAAAAATCTGGATTTTATTGTTGGAAAAACTTCTGTTTCAATGCTGGATGATATACCTGTAATTGAGATTAAGTATAATATTTCGAAGCCTTTATTTAAATTCGTTAAAGTGATTTTTGATTACCTTATAGCCTTTTTGGTTTTGTTTTTGATCTACCCTTTCATATATTTGGCACTCCAGCTGGGTAAAACACCAACTGATTTTACTGAATTTATTCTTAAAACCCCTTCTATTTTTTCAGGAAAAATCAGTTTTGTTGGTCCACAAGAGTTAAAAATTGATTCAAATATTTATCTTGGTAAAAAAGGATTAACAGGACTTTGGTACATTGAAAACTTTTCTGGCAAAGATTCTGATAAACTAAATATTTTTTATGCGAGAAATCAGAGTCCATGGTACGATTTAGAAATACTTGGGAAAACATTAACAAAAATGTGGAACAGAAAATAATTATTAAAAATGGCGAAAACTATATTAGATTTTGAAAAACCAATTTATGAGCTTGAAGAAAAGCTTGAAGAAATGAAAAACTTATCAGACACTTTAAATATCGACAGCGAGATAAAAAGGATTGAAGATAAAGTGAAACAATTGAAAGAGTCTGTTTATAAAGGTTTGACGAGATGGCAAAGAGTTCAGCTTGCAAGGCATCCAGACCGCCCTTATACACTTGACTATATCTATGCAATGACAAATAATTTTGTCGAACTTCACGGTGATAGAGCTTTTAAGGATGATAAGGCTATTGTGGGAGGCTTTGCTTCTCTTGATGATCAAAAAGTTATGATAATAGGACAACAGAAAGGAAGAGATACCAAATCAAATCTTTATAGAAATTTTGGAATGCCAAATCCTGAGGGTTATAGAAAGGCATTGCGATTAATGAAACTAGCGGAAAAGTTTGAAAAGCCTGTGATTACAATGATCGATACTCCAGGAGCTTATCCAGGCCTTGAGGCAGAAGAACGTGGACAGGCTGAAGCCATTGCAAGAAATTTATTTGAGATGAGTAGACTACGGGTTCCTATAATTGTTGTGATAATTGGAGAAGGTGCAAGCGGTGGAGCTTTGGGTATAGGTGTTGGCGACAGAATTTTAATGCTTGAAAATTGTTGGTATTCTGTTATTAGTCCGGAGTCTTGCTCAAGCATTTTATGGAGAAGCTGGGATTATAAAGAGCAGGCTGCCGAAGCACTGAAATTAACAGCTCCTGATCTTTTGGAACAGAAACTCATTGACAGAATAATTCCAGAACCTATGGGAGGTGCTCATAAAGATCTTGACAAGGTTGCTGATACGTTAAAAGAAATTCTTAATGAAGAGCTTACAAATCTTAAAAAAATAAAGCCTGACAAACTCATTGAACAACGTCTTGAAAAATTCGGAAAAATGGGAACTTACATTGAATAACAGATTAATGAAAATTTTTTAAAATTGATCTGTTTTAAATTACGAACCTACCAAAAGAATTATGTTGACCTATAAAACTGAAATCAGAGTCAGATATGCCGATACAGATCAGATGCAATTTGTTTATAATGGCAAATACCTGGAATTTTTTGAAGTTGGGAGAACTGAGTTGCTCAGAAGTACAGGATTGTCATATAAGGTTGTTGAAAAAGAAGGGTATCAGCTACCTCTGGTTGAAGCACACTTAAAGTATAACTCTGCAGCTTATTATGATGATATACTTATTATTAAATCTTCTCTTACAGAAATCCCAAAGTTAAAAATGAAGCTGGAATACAAGATTTTCCGTAAAGAAAATGATGAACTGGTTACTGAAGGATACACGGAACATGTATTTATTAACAAGGTAACCAAGAAGCCAGTGAGACCACCAAAATTTTTTATTGATGCTGTAAAAAAATACCTTGAATAGAAGTTTTAGAAATTCTGATTATTTTATCATTTTCTCACCAAACTTTATTAAGTTTAACCTCGATAATAAATCCTTAATCAATGTTTGAAAAAATAAAAGAACTTTCCAAAGATACCGCTATTTATGGTGTAAGCACCATGGTAGGGCGGTTCCTGAATTTTCTTTTAGTTCCTTTTTACACTCATGTTTTTTCTGATTTTGATTATGGGATAGTCTCTAACCTTTACATTTTCATTGCAATATTTAATGTTATTTTTATTTACGGTATGGATGCTGCATACTTAAAATATGCTGCTGTTCCTTCAGTGAAAATAGACAAAGATAGTTTTTCAACTCCTTACTTATCAGTTTTTGGAGTTGGGTTAATTTTAGTTCTTTTTATAATTACCTTAAAAAGAGCAATATTTGTCTCGTTTGGTATTCCTTTCGATCATCTCAATCTTATTTATCTTGTAGTTCCGATTTTATTTATAGATGCGTTAAACGTAATTCCTTTTATTAAATTAAGAATCGAACGACATGCCAAAAAATTTGCCACTTTTAAGCTACTTAACATTTTAGTAAATGTTATCCTAAACCTTTATTTAATATTGAAACTAAAATGGGGAATTGAAGCGGTATTTATCAGCAATATAATAGCATCTGGGTTTACCTTTCTTTTGCTATTTCCTGATGTATTAAAGTATATCAAAATAAAAATCAGGCTTGATTTATTAAAGAAGTTCTTAAAATTTGGAATTCCTTATTTACCTGCCGGATTAGCATCTATTTTTGTACAGGGTATTGACAGGCCAATTTTAGGTCATCTGACTAATCTTGGTACAGTGGGTGTTTACTCTGCTAATTATAAGTTGGGTATTTTTATGATGCTGTTTGTCAGCATGTTCCAATATGCGTGGCAGCCTTTCTTTTTGCAAAATGCTGAAGAAAAAAATGCAAAAGAATTATTTTCTAAAGTCTTAACTTATTTTACAATTACTGCAAGTTTTATTTTAATACTTGTATCACTGTTTATAAGTGATATTGTTAAGGTGGATATTTTTGGACGATCGATAATTGCTGAAACCTTTTGGGGCGGGTTAGATATTGTTCCTGTAATCCTTTTCGGTTATTTATTTAATGGACTTTATGTGATTTTCACCGCTGGAATTTTTATAAAAGAAAAAAGTATTTATGTCCCGTTTATAACAGGTTTAGGTGCAGTTGTAAATATTGGCGTCAATTTTGCGCTTATTCCGGTTTTAGGAATGATGGGGGCTGCGATTGCTACATTGGCTGCTTACTTTGTAATGGCACTGAGTTTATATATTGTGACACAAAAAATCTATAAAATCGACTATGAGTATAAAAAGATGTCTAAAATATTTTCATTTATACTTTT
>Ga0315540_10000223_pt1 | contig 31519 bp, 24 predicted proteins | sample SalMarSW160110MG_FD_203677 | JGI IMG/M metagenome (GOLD analysis project Ga0315540, IMG submission 203677) | Salt marsh sediment microbial communities from the Plum Island Ecosystem LTER, Massachusetts, United States - Salt Marsh Sediment SW1601-10 ...
GTACGTGATGAAGCTAAAAAACACATTGCTAACTTAATCTATAAAATGGCGGTTAAATATGTCGAAGACTGATACTTTAAATTCTTATGCATCTATAGTTACTGAAATACCGGGACCAAACTCATTAACATATTTTAATGAAGAGACTAAATACATTGCTCCGGGAATTCAAACAATAGCAACCCGTTCAAAAATAACCTTTGAAAAAGGTGAAGGCTGCATTATGCAGGATGTCGATGGCAACAGATACATCGATTTCTTTGCCGGAGTCGGCGTTGCAAGTTTAGGTTACAACCACCCTGCTTACAACAAATATATGAAAGAGCAACTCGACAACATTCACGTTGGAAGTTTCACTTCCAAGAACAGAGTTGCATTAACAAAACTTTTAGCAGAAAACACAGTTGGCGATTTAAACAGAAGCCAGTTTTACAGCGGCGGTGCAGAAGCAGTCGAAGCTGCCTTGAGAATGGCAAAATCTTATACTGGTAAAACTGAATTCATCGGGTTCTGGGAAGGATTCCACGGAAAAACGATGGGCGTGCTTGGCTTGCTCGGAGATAATTTCAAATTTAATCTCGGTCCTCTGCCTGCCGGTATTTATTCTGCACCTTATCCCAATCCACGACATTGTGAAATCGATTCGAACCCGGAAACAATGTCACAATCCTGTATAAATTTTCTCCGCAAAAAAATCAGGTATGAAACAACTAATGATATTGCGGCAATTATTGTCGAACCTATTCAGGGGACTGCTGGAAATGTTGTACCGGCACCAGGTTTCTTAAAATTATTAAGAGAATTTGCAACAGAAATCGGCGCTCTTTTAATTTGTGATGAAATGATCTGCGGATTTGGTAGAACCGGAAAGATGTTCGGAACACAGCATTTTGATATTCAGCCGGACATTATAACAATCGGTAAAGGATTCGGCGGCGGTTTCCCGATGACAGGTGTTATGTCGCGTGAAGAAATTATTTTTGCTAAACCTTTCGGTAATCCAAGTGGGAGTTCTTCAAGCTATGGGGGAAATCCTCTTGGATCAACTGCGGCTTATGCAACTCTTAAAACGATAATCAATGACGGACTTGTTGAAAATTCTGCAAACGTTGGCGAATTTATGATAAATAAGCTCAAAAAACTTAAGGATAAATTCCCTATCCTCGGTGATGTAAGAGGGAAAGGGTTAATGATCGGACTTGAGCTTGTAAAAGGAAAAGGCACAAAAGAAAAGCTCGAGAAAAAATATACTGAAATGTATTTCCAGGAATGCTTGAAACGTGGTTTGATTTTGATGGGATATAATGCAGATATTCGTATTTACCCTCCCCTGATTGTTACGGAGGAAATAGCAGAAGAGGGAATATCAATCATGGAAAAGGCGCTTGAATATGTCTCAGATCAGATCTAAAATTGAAGCTACATTCAAATCAGATGATACGGAAGAAATTTTAGATAGATTTTTCTACCGCCCTGTCGGTTACGGCATGGCGGTAGTTTCCAGGTCAATTGGCGTTTCACCAAACTTTGTAACCATCACCAGTATTTTTTTCGGAGTACTCGCAGGGCATCTATTTTTCTACCAGGATACCACCATAAATCTTATCGGAGTTTTTCTGCTCGTCACTGCAGAAGCAATGGACAGTGCAGATGGACAGCTTGCTAGAATGACTAAAATTCATTCACGTTACGGAAAGATTCTTGACGGTGTTGCAGGTAACCTGATGTTCACAAGCATATACATTAATCTTTGTATCAGGTTCATTGTGGAAGGCGGTACACCGTTTATCTTTTTAGTTGCCATCATTGCCGGCTTCAGTCATTCATTACAAAGCGCAATGTCTGAATATTACAGGAACTTTTATCTCTTCTTTGTTTACGGAGAAGGAAGAAGCATCATTGATGAGTTAAAAGATTTAAAAGAAAAATATAAAACACTTTCTTGGACTCGAGACACAGGGAAGAAAATTTTGATGTGGTTTTATGTCGATTACACTCGCAAGCAGGAATTTCTTTCGAAGACAATTAGAAACCTTTATAGATACGCGTATGAAAAATATAACAGTCTTGTTCCTGATTGGTTAAGATCAGAATATAGAAATTTGAACAAACCGTTGTTGAAATACGGCAACATACTTACAACAAATACAAGAATGATATTTTTATTTCTTACAATTTTTTACGCAAACGTTTTATATTATTTCCTATTCGAAATAATTGTTCTCAATCTTCTGCTTGCTTATTTTGTTTTCAAACATGAAAGCACAAGCAAAAAACTCCTGCGTCTCGCAAAGTCTCACTCGGAGAATTAATTAAATGTTAAAAGGCGCTATTGTAGGATTAGGTAAGATTGCTCAAGGCAGTCACATTAAAGCTTTTTTTAATGAAGCATTAAAAGACAAAGCTCAACTTGTTGCCGTTGTTGAGCCCCTTCAGGAAAATCGTGAACGGGGACAAAAAAATTTTCCTTCTTTAAAATTTTATTCCTCTACCGATGAACTTTTCGTCAACGAAAAAATTGATTTTATAGACATAACAGCTCCGCCGAAATTCCACTCTTTCCTTATAAAAGAAGGAATTAAAAATAAAGTTCACATTCTCTGCGAAAAACCTTTTACCCTTACATTGGATGAAGCGAAAGAAACCTATAAACTTTTGAGTAAAAGCGATTTGGTTTTTATGCCCTGTCATCAGTACAGATATTCCCCAACGTGGCAAAATTTCAAAACCTTTTTGCACGAAAATAACCCAGCGTCAAAATCTCTTTTACAGTTTAATGTTTTCAGAATGCAGGCCGACCAGGGAGGGACGGCGTTTCAACCCGGTTGGAGAACTGACAAATCCTTAAGCGGCGGCGGCATTCTTGCTGATACGGGTGTTCATTATCTCTATCTTGTAAACTGGCTTTGTGGAAAACCACTAAAAGTAACTGCCAAAACACTTAATCTTAATCATCCTGAATATACCGTTGAAGATACTGCTGTTATTAATTTAGAATTTGAAAAAGCTTTTGTCGAAATCACCCTTACATGGGGCGCAGATAGAAGGGTAAATACAGCGAGTGCGGTTTCAAATAACACCAGTCTATCTTATGATGGTTCGAAAGAATTACGAAAATATTCGAGCAACGGCGAAGAAATAATCACTGTGCCTGAAGCATCCGACAAATCTCATTATTTTTCTCTTTATATTTCACTCATAAATGAATTCGTAAACAAGATTCAAAACAAGGATTCTTCCGAAGACTTCAGAAAAGAGGCGCTTACTTCAATTCAACTACTCGAAAAATGTTATGAATCAGCAAAGACGAACAAAACAATAATTCTGGATGAATAAATATTTAAAGACGGCTTTTTTCATTATCGGCTTAGGAGTCTTTGCCTGGTTAATTTCAGACTTCGGTATATCAAACATAATAGAAAACGTAGAAAAATCGGGATGGTGGTTTGTTCCGGTTGTCGGAGTTTGGGGAATTGTATATTACCTGAATGCCTGGGCGTGGTATTATGTAATCGATGCAAAAAATAAAAAGGTAGGCTTTGCAAGTATTTATGGAATTACTTTAAGCGGTTTTGCAATAAATTACATTACTCCTTTTGTAAATCTTGGCGGCGAACCATACCGTGTTATTGCATTAAAAGATAAAATCGGCTTACATTCTGCAGTGTCTTCTGTAATACTTTACACGATGCTTCACTTTCTTTCACATTTTATTTTCTGGATAACGGCAATTATACTTGCGGGGGCTCTGCTTCCGCTTGCTGCCGGATTAAAAATTACTTTACTTACAGCATTTGTCATTTTGTCGGTTTTTATCTGGTTCACATTTTCCAGACATAAAAAGGGGATCTTTTCTTCTCTGATTAATGTTTTATCAAAACTTCCGATCCTGAAATCACTCCACAAAAAATTAGCCAGGAAAGAAGCAAGTCTTTTAAAAATAGATGAAGAGATAAAACAACTGTACAACGAAAGGAAAAAGCATTTCTATTTTGCATTGTTCTTCGAATACGCAGCAAGAATGGTAGCTTCACTCGAGTTTTTATTTATTCTAAAAGCAATCGGAATAGATATTTCTTTTATGGAAGCATTTTATATAAACGCCGGTTCTTCATTAATTATAAATTTATTTTTCTTCATGCCTTTCGAGCTTGGCACAAGGGAAGGCGGGCTTTACCTCGTACTTGATAGTTTAAAGCTGACTGCTGGAGTCGGGGTTTATATAGGCCTTGTGAATCGCGTAAGGGAATTTTTCTGGATTCTCGTTGGACTTATTTTAATTCAGTTCAACGGGAAGAAAAAAGAAAAAACAACAAAGGATATTTTTGAATATATGTCGGAAGATGCACCCTGATGAAAGCTGTACTTTTTGATTTCGGAGGGACACTCGACACGAACGGAATTCACTGGAGTGAAAAATTCAGGACAGCTTATGATGAAGCTAATTTGAAAATTAGTCTGGAAGACTTTAACGATGCTTATGTAAAAGCTGAGCCTCAAATGTATGTTGAAGTAAAAAGAGAAGATGATTTTTTTACAACAATTAAGAAGCAGGCTTATCTTCAACTAAACTACCTTGAAAAAGATAAAAACTATTCCTTCCCAGGCACTGCTGTAGAATCTTCAAAATTTGTAGCAGAAAAATGTTACAAGGACGTACTTGAGGTAATAAAATCAGTGAAAAACCCTTTAACTGAACTTAAAAAAAATGGTTTCAAGCTAGGTGTTGTATCAAATTTTTATGGAAATCTCGAGACTTCATTAAAAAGCCTCGAAATTGCTCATTTTTTTGACGTTTTGGTAGATTCCACTTTAGTCACTATCCGCAAGCCTGATCCAAAAATCTTCGAAATAGCAATAAATAATTTGAAAGCAACAAATGAAAAAACAGTTGTTGTAGGTGATTCTTACGAAAGAGACATAAAACCTGCTAAAATGCTCAACTGTAAGACAATATGGCTGGCTGTAAGTAGCTGGACAAAACCCAGGGAAACTATTTCTGCAGATTTTATTGTTAAAGACATTATGGAAATTAAAGAGATTATTCATAAATTGTTCCCCCAATAATTTTTGAAAATAAAACTCACTAAATAAGGATGAGGGTATGAAACAAGATATACAACAACCCAATGGAAAGTTAGGCGTTTTGATTGTAGGATTAAATGGCGCAGTTTCAACCACTTTCCTGGCTGGTACGTTAGCAATAAATAAAAATCTGGCAAAACCTATCGGTTCCATTACACAAATGGCAACTATCAGGATTGGCAAAAGAAGTGAAAATAATTTTCCTTTCATTAAGGATTTTGTGCCTCTTGCAGATACAAATGATATGGTTTTCGGTGGTTGGGATATTCGTGACGAAAGCTGTTTCGATTCTGCAATGGAAGCAAAAGTTCTGCAAGAAAAAGATCTACTTGCAGTAAGAAAAGAACTTGATGCAATCAGACCAATGCCTGCGGTTTTTGAACAAAAATTTGTTGTAAGGCTTCACGGTGATTTTGTTAAAAAGGCAAAAACTAAATATAAGCTTATGGAAATGGTTCGTGAAGATATTAGAAATTTCAAAGAAAAGAATCACTGCGAAAGACTTGTAACTATCTGGTGTGGAAGTACGGAAATTTATATGTCACCGAATGGTGATTATTCAACACCGGAAACCTTCGAAAAAGCTTTGAAAGACAATCACGCAGATATTTCCCCAAGTATGATTTACGCTTATGCATCAATTGCGGAAGGTGTTCCTTACATTAATGGCGCACCGAATCTTTCTGTTGACCTCCCAGCACTTGTCGAGTTTGCCGAAAAACAAAATGTGCCGATTGCAGGAAAAGATTTTAAGACAGGACAAACTCTAGTAAAAACAGTAATAGCCCCAATGCTGAAAGCAAGAATGCTTGGTTTGAACGGGTGGTTTTCAACTAATATTCTTGGCAACAGGGACGGCGAGGTCCTTGATGATCCCGACTCATTTAAGACAAAAGAAGTAAGCAAACTTTCAGTACTTGATTCAATTCTTCAACCGGAATTGTACCCGGATCTTTATAAAAAACATTATCATAAAGTTAGGATCAATTATTATCCCCCGCGTGGAGATAATAAAGAAGGATGGGATAATATAGATATTTTCGGATGGCTTGGATATGATATGCAACTAAAGATCAATTTCCTTTGTAAAGATTCAATCCTTGCAGCACCGATTGTGCTTGATCTTATATTATTTGCCGACCTCGCAAAGAGAAGTAATTTCTTAGGAATACAGGAATGGTTATCGTTCTACTTTAAGAGTCCGATGCATGCAGAAAATAAAGTCCCCGAGCACGATCTGTTTATTCAATTAATGAAACTGAAAAATACATTACGCGAACTCGTAGGTGAAAAACCTGTTACTCACACAGACCAGAGTAACAAGCCTGAGTTTATTGACGATATAGACATGTATTCTTAAGATTTACTAGCTCTTTTGTAGAGGCGCTAATTTTCATTTTATTTGAATTGTGCGCCTCTTATCTATTAATAATCTTGCAAATTCATGCCCTAAATTTTATCTTAACATCAATTCTATTAACTATTTCAACTCTTTTTAATTAATGATCAAAACTGATCTTAACATAACCGGGGAACTTAAAAAACTCCTTAATGAAAATAATTTCAAAAAAATCAAGGGAAAGGTTTCCTCACTAAGCAATGAAATTGGAAAACAATCCTCTAGATCTTCAACAATAAGTTTTTCACTAAACGGTAACAGCTTCAAAATACATTCTCAATATTTGTCTGAAGAGCTTCAACAAATCTCTGAATCACAAACCATTGAGCGAAGCAAATATTATATAAAAAGACTGATTAAAGGCCTGTCAGAAATAAAAACAGGTAAACACAATGACTTAAATCTGAACCGATGGAAAGAATATAATGATATTATCACAGACAGCATCTGGATTTTAGATAAACGCGACAAATCGGGCGCTCACAACGGCGGATATTGGGGAAATTTCATTCCACAGATTCCCAACCAATTTTTAAGACGATATACAAAAAGGGACGACTGGGTTCTTGATCCTTTCCTGGGCAGCGGGACAACATTAATAGAATGTAAAAGACTGGGAAGAAACGGTATCGGCGTTGAATTACTGCCTAAAGTTGTAAAACTCGCAGAAAAAAATATTCAAAAAGAAGAAAACCCATTCAATGTAAAAACAGAAATAATAAATTCAGACAGCACAAAACTCGATTTTAAATCTGAATTGAAAAAAAGAAATGTAAAATCTGCCCAGTTTTTAATTATGCATCCACCCTACTGGGATATCATTAAATTTAGCGAAAACAAAAAAGATTTATCTAATGCAAAAAATCTGAAAGGTTTTCTGAAAAAATTCGGGGAAATTGTGGATGCGACTTATCCTGTTCTCGATAAAGGAAGATACTTTGCGATTGTTATAGGCGATAAATATTCTGCTGGGGAGTGGATCCCCCTCGGGTTTTACATAATGCAGGAAGTGCTTAAACGCGGATACAAATTAAAATCTACAATCGTAAAAAACTTTGAAGAAACAAAAGGAAAAATGAATCAGAAAGAATTGTGGAGATATCGTGCACTGGTTGGCGGGTTTTATATTTTTAAGCACGAATATATTTTCTTATTTCAGAAAGTTTAACCACAGAGTTAACAAGTACACACAAAAAACACATATGTGCTAACTCTGTTTACTCTGTGGCTCCTCAGTGATCTCTGTGGTAAAAGTAACCTCTAAGAAATGGCAATTTTAAATTTAGCACAAGTAGAAACAGAATTAAAAAAAAGATTAGACTATCCTTACAAGTGGGGACGCAAACAAAATAACTACTTCGATAAACAAACAAATTTTATATACAATATTCTTCCCTTTGATGATCTCATAATCGAATTAGATAAAAGATTCAAATCAGATGCTGAATACGATAAATACTTTAACTATGCAATGAACCGCTGGTATAACTTCTGGTCTGCCCAGGCGGTTGAACAAATCTTCTGCACTTTTCCTGATGTAAATCCAGCAAGAGACAGCAAAGACAGACTTGTAGATTTTACAATTCAGGGCGCTGCTTTTGATCACAAAACTTCTGTCTATCCTAAAAACTTCCGGATGGAAATAAAAGAGGCTATAAAAAACACACCGGAATTAATAAAATGGTTTTACAAAAACCAATCACAACAACAAAGAAAACATTTGAAGAACAGATTGTTCATAGTTTTGTATAATTCATCCGGCCCACACTGGAAATTAAAAGCAGAAATTTCCTGGCTGAAAGAAAAAATTGATCATTATCTAATCGGCTTTCATCCCGATTTCCTGATGAAATTTTCTTTTGAAGAAGGAAAGACAATTATATCTGATGTCATTTGGGCAGTTTGCTAAATTATTCACCAACCCATTCTCTATTCACACATAATTTGCTTTTTTAAATGGTTCTACTTGATGTATTGAAATTGAATCCTTATATTGATTTTGCATGAGGGTGATGCTCTTTTAATACAATCGTAGCCTTTACTTACAAAAAATAAATTCTTAAACAATTAGTTAGTTATTGATTAATTCAAACTAAAAGGAATGAACAATGAAATCATATTTTATTTTTATTGTTTTTACCGCCGTTGTCGTTTTATCAACTTCAAGCTATGGACAATTTGATCCTACCAAGATTATTAAAAAGAAAGTTGAGAAAAAAGCTAAAAAGGAACTAGAAAAAACTATTGATAAAGGACTGGAAGGGGATCAACAAAATTCACAAGATAAAGAGACTAAAAAAGAAGAAACTCAAACAGATAATACAGCTGATTCAGTTCAAACAGCAAATGATCAATCACAGAAAAAGCTAAAATTGTGGTCAAAATATGATTTTGTGCCTGGTGATAAGATAATTTTTGAGGATGACTTAAAAGGTGAAGAAAGCGGTGAATTTCCTTCACGTTGGGATTTGATCAGCGGGTCAGCCCAAAACGCATCGCTGGGAGAAGACAATGTAATACAGTTTGTTCACACGAACACACTGGTTACCCCATTTATGAAAAAAAAGGATTTTCTGCCTGATGTTTTTACACTTGAGCTTGATGTTTTTTTTGATGAGCCGGCGACAAGAAGAACTCAACAATATCAAATCAGATTTTTCGAAGGACGAGGAGCTACAGAACGCGGAAACAGGGATAACAGAGTAATAGATGTTTTCTGGGATAGGATTAATATGGGAAACTTCGGGGGAAAGATTGCAAATTACATAGAAGAGAAAAACAACTGGAAACCTAAATGGAAACATATTGCTATCGCTTTTAACAAAAGATCACTGAAACTTTATATGGATCACGAAAGAATGCTGAATATTCCTCACGCAAAATTCAAACCTAAAATGTTTTCAATTGGTGTACAGTATGATAATCGTTTTATAAAAGTTAGTGCTATAAAAGACATAAGAGTAAATGAGGGTGGCAAAAAATTGTATGACAGGATTATGGCTGACGGCAAGTTTGTCACACACGGCATATTGTTCGACGTTAACAAATCAACCATTAAGGCTGAATCGATGGGTACCATAAATGAAATTGTAAAATTAATGAATGAACATACCGATCTAAGATTCAGAATCGAAGGACATACAGATAGCGATGGGGACGAAACATACAATCAAAAATTATCTGAAGAACGTGCCGCTTCAGTTAAATCAATATTAGTTGATTCAGGTATAGATGCCTCACGGTTTGAAACAAAGGGATATGGTGAAAGCAAACCCATAGATGATAACACAACACCGGAAGGTAAAGCTAATAACAGGAGAGTCGAATTTATAAAATTATAAATATTAAATAAAAGACAAATTAATTATTTCACTAAACCACAGGAGGTCTGAGGGATGAAAAAATTTCTACTTTTAGTAGCCGTAATAAATTATAATGCTTTTGCCCAGATTACTATAACCACCAGTGATAGAGCGAGCATTTTTACTACTGGCAATTCCATAGCCACTTATTCAAACACCTCACAATCAATGGTAGATATTGGTTCAACGGGTGGTGGAAACAACTGGGATTTTACTGGATTAACATACAACGTATCTGCTACTTTTGAGAGCGTTGATCCCTCAACAACTACGTATATAAGTGATTTTTCAGGGGCCGATGTTTGCACTCACAATGTGAGTTCTTCCGGCGGGATCCAAATAGATATATGGTCATACTACAAACTTAATGGAAGATACGATTTAATGGGAACGGCTTCGACAAATAGTTCACAAGCAAGTGTTGTTACTGAAACAAAAAACAACCCTTACAGGCAAGAATATGTCGATGGAATAACATACAATTCAAATTGGATGCAAACTTTTACACAATCAATGACTGTAAATGGCACATCTACCGGTTCCTCAAATGTTTCCATAAGTGCCGTTGTTGATGCATACGGCACAATGACTTTACCCGGTGGTATGAGCTATGACGCGTTAAGAATTAAAGAAACAACAACAGTTGGTAGTAATACAAATGTAACCTTTTCATTTGTAACAAAAAGTGGCGCACATGTTGAAGTATCAGCTGCGGACCCAAACCCTTCTGACCATGGGACAATTAGCGCTGATAACACAAGTTATAACGGAGCTCTAATTACAACAGGAATCAATGAAGTAAGCACACTCCCAAAGAACTTCAATTTAAAACAAAATTACCCGAATCCATTTAATCCGTCAACGAAAATAGTATACAGTCTTCCCAAAAGATCACTGGTTAAATTAAAGATATATGATATTCTTGGGGAGAAAGTCGCTACTTTGGTTAACGAAGTTGAATCAGCAGGAGTTCACAGAATAAATTTTACTGCCAATGAACTGGCAAGCGGCTTTTACATTGCCAGGCTGAATAGCGGTAGTTTTTCCAAAACAATTAAAATGACACTACTGAAATAATTCCCTTACATTACAGCCCGTTCCTTTTAAAGGAGCGGGCTGTTTCTATTACAAAAGCGGACAATTATTTTACTCCCTCATTATCAAATAATAAACAACAAACGAAACGGCAAACCCTACAAACCAAGCATAATCATAAAGAAAATGAAGTGACGGAATAACCAAACCAATTAATGCAACAAAAACCCCTGCCGCTAAAGAGATAATTCCTTTAGGATTAAAACCCTTTTTGTATTCGTAAATTCCGTTTCTTATATATAGATCTTTAACTTCAAGGTGTTGGCTTCGAATTATAAAGTAATCACAAATCAAAATACCTGCAATCGGGCCTAAAAAACTCGAGTAACCGATTAACCACCCGAAAATATAAGCGCTGAAATCCGAGAGCAATTTCCACGGCATCATTATTATTCCTATCACCGCAGTAATCAACCCGCCTTTTACAAAATTTATTTTTTTCGGAAAAAGATTTGCTAAATCATTTGCGGGAGAAACAACATTAGCCGCGATATTCGTTGTTAAAGTAGCAACAAGTAATGAAAGCAAAGAAAGAAAAACCACAATCGGATTATGAAATTTTGAAAGCAGCACAATGGGATCCCAGATTGCCTCACCGAATATTACTACTGTTGCTGAAGTAACTGCAATGCCTATGAAAGAAAACAATGCCATTGTTGGAGGAAGTCCTATAGCCTGTCCTACAATTTGTGCCTTCTGACTTTTTGCATATCGTGTAAAATCAGGAATATTTAAAGAAATAGTAGCCCAGAATCCTACCATTCCTGTGAGTGACGGAATAAAAAATTGCCAGAACTCGCCTGCCGTTTGAAATTTACTCGGCTGACTTAAAATCGGTCCAAAACCACCTCCATTACTCCAAGCCCAATATAGAAGTACAAGCCCCATTACTATTAAAAACGGAGCTGCAAAAGATTCCAGCCATCTAATAGATTCTGTTCCTTTTACAATAAAATAAACGTTCATTCCCCAGAAAATCATGAAGCCGACAGCAGGTCCCCAGGAAAAAACAGCCCAGTTTGGCAAAACTAAAATTATCAATGAATTAAACGCCTGTCCTCCAATCCAGGTTTGAATTCCAAACCAACCGCATGCAACCAATGCACGAAGCAACGCAGGAACATTTGAACCTAAAGTACCGAATGACGCTCTTGCCAATACAGGAAAAGGGATACCGTATTTTGTCCCGGCGTGCGCATTAAGAACCATTGGAATCAAAACAATTATGTTTCCAAGTACAATCGTCATCAAAGCCTGCCACCAGTTCATTCCACCGGCAATCAATCCACTTGCGAGAAGATAAGTCGGAATGCAAACGCTCATTCCAACCCAGAGCGCAGCAAAGTTGTAAGTTCCCCATGTCCTTTGAGATACTTTGGTGGCTGCGATATCATCATTAATTAATTCGCTATCTCTGATACCAGAAAGGTCAGTATCAATTAATTCGGAAGTCATTTTTGCCATTATGAAATTCCTTAAATAATTGTTGATTGCAATTTCGGATTAAGGCTACTGAAATTTAACAAATAAATTTATTAATTAAAGATAAGATTTGTTCTGAATGATTTTTCTTAATTCATCCATTGCAAATAGAATTTCATCATCACTGTTATAAAAATGCGGAGCAATTCTGATTCCTGCATCTTTCCTGTAATCCACAATTATATTTCTATTTAAAAGCTCCTTTGAAATCAAATATGAATAAGGCATATCGAGAGTGACAGTACCTCCCCGTTTATTTGCATCCAAAGGCGAATTAACTTTGTATCCTTCTTTTTGAGCAAGATCAATTATTAACGAAGTCTGATGAATTGATTTTTTTCTAATTTTATCAATTCCAATTTTACTAACTATTTTGGGCCCTTCCTGTGAAGAATAAAGTGCCGGAATTGTAGGAGTTCCGTTAAGGAATTTATATACACCTTGTGTATAGTCCATTTTTTTTTCAAAAGCAAAAGGATTTGAATGCGCAACCCATCCGGTTATCACAGGTTCAAGTTTAGCACGAAGTAAGGGTTCAACCCAAAGAAAAATTCCACCGGGACCACCACAAAGCCATTTTAGAACTCCACCGATTAAAATATCTACTCCCAATTCTTTCACATCTACGGGAATAGTGCCCGTAGAATGATAAGTATCAAGTACAACATAAGCGCCGACTGAATGCGCTTTTTCCACGATGGCTTTTATATCCATTATGTAAGCGCTTTTGAACAATACATGAGAAACCGGAACAAGCAGAGTTCTTTCATTGATTGCTTCTAAAATTTTTTCAGTAGAAGGTATAACAAGATCTTCTGATTCAACTACTTTTATTTTTGCTCCAAGTTTTGTTGCAAATTTTTCAAAGACATACATTTCGGATGGAAATTCAAGATCGGAACAAACAATTTCATTTTTATCACTTTTAAAATCGAAGCTGGAAAGAATTATTGACTGAAGAAGTGAAATATTCACATGCATTGAAATTTCATTTGAGCCCGCTCCAATTAATGGAGCAATAATATTCCCCACTTCTGAATTTAATTCCCACCAGCCTTCTTCCCATGCACGAACTCCCTGGGTTGCCCATGTTTCAGCATATTCATGCAGTTTATCATAAACAGATTTTGGCATTGCACCAAGTGAATTTGATATTAGATAGGTTGTATTATTTAAGATAGGAAATTCTTCCCGCCATTTGAGAAGTTCGTCTTTTTGAGAGGGCATTTAAAACCATTTCATGTTTTGAGATATTCCGTAGTAGGGACGAAGAACACCTCGTCCCTACAAGAATTTATTTACTTCCATGCTCCTGCATATGTGTCTCTCTTTACAAATTGACCGCGTCCAGGTTTTCCTAAAAATTTATTATCCTTCACAATTACTTCACCCTGTGAAAAAACTGTTTCTGCATTCCCTTTCATTTTTTTCCCTTCGAACATAGAATAATCAGTACACATATGATGAGTATGCGCTGAAAGTGTATATTCCTTTTCCGGATCCCAGATAACTACATCTGCATCGCTGCCAGCAGCAATTGTTCCTTTGCGAGGATAAAGCCCAAACATTTTTGCTGGTGTTGTAGAGCAAAGTTCAACCCAGCGATTAAGAGAAATTCTTTTTTCAACAACTCCCCCGCTGTAAAGTAGTTGCAACCTGTGTTCAATTCCAGGCCCTCCGTTTGGTATTTTAGTAAAATCTCCCTTGCCTAATTCTTTTTGTTCTTTATAACAGAAAGGACAATGATCTGTAGATACAACCTGCAAAGTATTTTTCCTTAGGCCGGCCCACAATTTATCCTGATGCCATTTTTCACGAAGAGGAGGAGTAAAAACATATTTAGCATCTTCAAATCCGGGCTTGTTCATGTTTTCTTCTATCGAAAGGAAGAGATATTGCGGACAGGTTTCAGCATATGTCGGCAGACCTTTATCTCTTGCTTCGGCAACTTTTTCAAGAGCATCATTTGATGAAAGATGGACTATATAAACGGGCGCACCCGCCATTTCAGATAAGGCAATGGCGCGATTAACAGCTTCTCCTTCTGCTGAAGTTGGACGAGTAAGTGCGTGGTAGATTGGCGCCGTTTTTCCTTCAGCTAATGTCCTCTGAACTATTGTATCTATAACACTCCCGTTTTCCGCGTGCATGCAAACAAGGGCTCCATTCTGTGCAGTTTGTTTCATTGCTTTAAAAATTGTTGCATCATCAACCATTAATACACCGGGATAAGCCATAAATAACTTGAAACTGGAAACTCCTTCACGAACCATGTCGTTCATATCTTCAAGATGAGCATCCGGCAAATCAGTTATAATCATATGAAGCCCGAAGTCAATGGTAGCTTTGTTCTCTGCCTTTTTCCACCAGATATCCAGAGCTTCCCGCATTTTCATTCCCTTCGATTGTATTGCAAAATCAATTAAAGAGGTCGTTCCACCAAATGCTGCTGCTCGTGTTCCCGTTTCAAAATCATCACAGGAAGTAGTTCCGCCAAAAGGCATATCAAGATGAGTATGAACATCCACTCCACCTGGAATTACATATTTACCTTTAGCATCATAAACATTATCTGCCTCGATCTTTAAGTTAGAACCAATTGTTGTAATCTTATCTTTTTCAATATAAATATCTGCAAAGTAATCTTGTTCAGCAGTTACAATTCTTCCGTTTTTTATTAAGGTTGACATCTTACCCTCCTTATAGCCCTTAGCTTTAGGCTAATGAATTACTATTCCGTGTTTTTTCTGAAATTCACCAAGATTTTCCCAGGTTAATTCCTTACCTTCTTTTTTAAATTGTTCTATTAACTCATTCCAGGTTTTTTGCTCAGCTCCGTCATCCAACCGAACCATAGAGATACAACCTTCAACAGGACAAACTATTGAACAAAGATCGCAACCCACACAATCACTTTCACGAACCTCTGTTTTTGTGCTTCCATTTTCCTGAATTAAATCTATACATTGATGTGCACCATCATCACAAGCAATATAACAGAGATTGCAATGAATACATTTTGATTGATCAATTCTTGCAACTGTTTTATGAAGAAGATTAAAATTACCAAAATCCTCAAGTTGAGGAAGTGCTAATCCTCTTACCTCATCTAGAGATTTATATCCCTTCTCTTCCATCCAGAAAGTTAGCCCTTCTATCATATCTTTTACTATTCTAAAACCGTAATGCATTACTGCTGTACAAACCTGCACACTAGATGCACCAAGCAGAATAAATTCAAGTGCATCACGCCAGGTGCTAATCCCTCCGATTCCTGAAACGGGAAGATTCACTTCCTTATCGGCAGCAACCTGAGAAACCATATGAAGCGCGATTGGTTTTACAGCAGGACCGGCAAAACCGCCGTGACTACTTTTTCCCGCTACAGTTGGTTGTATTTTTAAAGTATCAAGATCAATTCCCATTATACTATTAATAGTATTTATTAAAGAAATGCCGGAAGCCTTAGCAGCTTTTGCAGCGCGGGCAGGCATTACAATATTGCCAACATTAGGAGTAAGCTTAACAAGAACAGGAATTGTTGAAACTTCAATTACCCATTCAGTTATCATTTTACAATATTCAGGAACCTGTCCGACTGCTGAACCCATCCCGCGTTCACTCATCCCGTGCGGGCATCCGTAATTTAATTCTATTCCGTCAGCACCGGTGTCAATTGTTCTTTTGACAATATCATGCCAGGCTTCTTTTTTTGATTCGACCATAAGCGAAACAACTACTGCACGATCCGGCCAAAGCTTTTTTGTTTCGGCAATTTCTTTCATATTAACTTCTATTGGGCGATCGCTGATCAATTCAATATTGTTCAACCCGGCTATTTTTTGCCCATTATAATCAATGCTTCCATACCGGTTGCAGACATTCATCACCGGTTCACCAACAGTTTTCCAGACTGTTCCTCCCCAACCTTGTTCGAATGCTTTACAATTTTGATATGCCGAATTTGAAGGTGGAGCAGATGCAAGCCAGAATGGATTCGGGGATTTTATTCCCCCGCAATTAATTGAAAGATCAACCATTTCATTTCCCTAAAGTTAAATCTAATAGAACGCGAATGAACACTGATTTAGCGAATCTTCGCGAATTTATTTTTATTTGAATATACTTTCCTAACAAATTTTGCTTCTTTACCAAAATTAAAAAGAAGACCAACTTCCTTATCAGTTGCTCTTAGATAATTCAATAATTGAGCTTCGTGTTCTTCACAAATTGATTCAGCAGCTTTTAATTCTATAATAACATCATCATTAACTATTAAATCTGCAAAATAATCGCCAACCTTATATCCTTCGTAATTTACTTTAATATTTTTTTGTTGTTCGACTTTTAACCCTAAACTTCTTAATTCTATTTTCAAAGAATTCTCATAAACCTTTTCCAGAAATCCATAACCTAACGTATTATACACTTTATAAAATGCGCCGATAATTTTATTTGTCAACTCCCCGTGTAACATCTTTTAATCCGCGGAAATCTGCCTAATCCGTGTTTTTCCGCGTTCTATTTATCTCCTAAAAATTTATGAATTCCGTGAGCCGCTCTTTTCCCATCATAAGCTGCGTTCACAACTTCCTTTCCTCCATTTATGCAATCTCCTCCGGCAAATACTTTGGGATTGCCGGTTTGATAATTATCAGGATCAATTTTCACTTTCCCATTATCTATTTCTAACCCCGTGATTGAATTCAAAAATTTCGTTTTAGCACTCTGTCCAATGGCCTTAATTACCATATCAACAGGAATTACAAAATTAGAATTCGGAATTTCAACGGGCTTTCTTCTTCCACCTTTTACTGAATCATTCAAGGTCATCTTTACACATTCAATTGCTTCAACATACTTTTCACCAATAATATTTTTAGGAGATGTTAAAAAGTGAAAAACAACTCCGTCATTTTTAGCCAGCTCAAATTCAAATTTATACGCTGACATTTCCTCCTCGCTCCGCCTGTAAAGAATCATCACTTTCTCTGCACCAAGCCTTACAGATTCGGTAGCCGCATCTATCGATGTATTGCCGGCACCTATTACCGCAACCCTTTTTCCAATGTTAACAGTAGTCCATTTCTCTTTCTTCACCTCTTCAATAAAATCTATTGCATTTACTACTCCCGGCAATTCTTCCCCGGGAACTTTTAAGTCTGTACTTTCACCAAGACCTATCCCGAGGAATACAGCATCGTGCAGGCTACTAATTTCCTCGAAGGAAATATTTTCCCCAACCAATGAATTGGTCTTAATTTTTACACCAAAACTTTTAACGAGCTCAACTTCTTTTAGACTATCTGCCTGACGTGTTTTATAAGGAGCAATACCCCATGTATTAAGTCCACCCGGAATCGCATTCCCTTCGTAAATGGTTACATCATACCCGAGTAAAGCAAGTTCAGCACTACAGGCTAACCCGGATGGACCTGATCCTACTACTCCCACCGACTTTCCATTTTTTTCTTTTACGGAAAATAGTTTCGGCATTCCTTTTTGAAAATAATTATCTATTGCAAATCTCTGCAACCTTCCAATCTCAATCGGCAGCTCGCTTTTATCATTGTAAACACATGCACCTTCACAAAGAACATCGACGGGGCATGCTTTTGCACAGGTTAATGCACTCCAGTTTGATTCGAGGATAGTTTTTGCGGAACCCAAAAGATTGCCTGTACTGATTTTTTTTATGAATGCCGGTATATCGATATGTGTCGGACAGGCTTTTGTACAGGGAGAATCGTAACAATATAAGCACCTATTAGCCTCAGCAGTAGCGGAATTAGCAGTAAATGGAGGATGAAGCTCTTCAAAGTTTTTTTCATATTGATCATGAGAGAGTTTTTGTGCAAGATTATTCATAAATCCAACAAATCGGTTTGTGAATGGATTTTAGTTTTTTAGTTCATTATCTGCAATTTTTAAAGCTTCGTCAAAAACTTTAATTGCAGAATCAATTTCTTCTTTAGTTATGATCAAAGGAGGTGCAATTACAAAATGACTAATCCACCCCTGCATATAAATTCCATTGTTCATCATTTCAGCGGTTACCTTATTTACTGTAAGCGGCTTGCCGGCAACTTTTTCTTCCTTATTATTGAATGGTTCCTTAGAAGTTTTATCTTTTACAATTTCAACAGCCCAGAATAATCCTTTTCCCCTAACATCACCGATTGATTTATGTTTTTCTTTAAGCTCATTTAGTTTTTTACCAAGATATTCACCCATCTCAACAGCACGCTCTATTAAGTTCATTCTTTTTATTTCATTTATGGCTGCAATAGCCGGGGCAAGAGTTAGAGGGTGGGCTTCATATGTATGACCGTGGGCAAAAAAATGATCATCAAAAAAATCAGCAATTTTCATAGTTGTAGCTGTCAGACCAAGCGGAACATAAGCAGAAGTAATGCCTTTTGCAGTTGTAAGAATGTCAGGCTTAACATCCCAGTTATCAACGGCGAACCATTTTCCTGTTCTTCCCCAGCCGCTCATTACTTCATCTGCAATTAATAAAACATTATTATCATCGCAGATTTTTCTAAGCTTAGGCAAATATTCTTCTGCAGGAACAAGCACACCATTAGTACCAACCACCGGTTCGACCATTACAGCAGCTACATTACCTTCATTTTTTATCATATGTTCAATGTAATCGGCACAGGCAATATTACAAGCGGGATAATTATGGCCGAGCGGACAACGGTAACAATTACACTCCGGCGCAAAAATCACTCCATCTATTTTACTGGTAGGTTCAGCAAACCATCTCCTCGGATCACCAGTTGCAGCAATCGATGCTGCCGTAGAACCATGATAAGAATTATAACGTGAAATAATTTTATACTTTCCCGTATACATTCGCGCAATTTTTATTGCTGCTTCATTAGCTTCAGTACCTGAAGTTGAAAAGTAAAATTTCTCGAGTCCTTTTGGCAAAACTTCCAACAGCAGTTTACTTAATTCAGCACGAACATCTGTTGTATAACCGGGAGCAATGTAGCAAAGTTTTTCTGCCTGATCAGCAATCGATTTAATTACTGCTCTATTTTTGTGACCGATGTTTACGCACATTAGCTGTGCAGAAAAATCAAGATATTTCTTACCAGATGAATCAGTGAAGTAACACCCCTCAGCATCAACGATGTGAAGTGGTTTCCAACCTTTTTGATAGCGCCATGTTCCATAGGTGTGATTGGAAGTGATTTTAACTATTTCTTCAGATGTCATTTTTTTCCTAATAAGATTTAAGAAGACAATAGAACGCGGATGAACACTGATCTGAAGGATCTACACTGATTTTAATCAGCGACAATCTGCTCAATCCGTGTGATTCGCGTTCTATTTTTTAATATTTATTTACCTAAAGTCGTCAACTCTCCATACGCTTCCGGCCTTCTGTCGCGGAAAAACTGCCAGACATTTCTTACTTCCTGTATTTCATCAAGATTCAAATCGGCAACTACTATTTCATCTTTGTCACGGCTTGCCTGGGCAATTATTTTTCCTCTTGGATTACAGAAATAACTCTTGCCGTAAAATTCACCAATGTTCCAGGGAGCTTCTGTTCCAACACGATTTATTGCGCCGACAAAATATCCGTTAGCAACTGCATGTGCTGGTTGTTCAAGTTCCCAGAGATATTCTGAAAGCCCTGCTACTGTGGCTGAAGGATTAAAAACAATTTCCGCTCCGTTTAAACCAAGTGCACGGGCTCCTTCAGGAAAATGCCGGTCATAGCAAATGTAAACGCCAATGTCTGCAAATGCCGTTTTGAAAATTGGAAAACCAAGGTTGCCGGGTTTGAAATAAAATTTTTCCCAAAATCCCGGATTGCAATGAGGAATATGGTGTTTCCTATATTTGCCAAGGTATTTGCCATCAGCATCTATAACAGCCGCAGTATTATAGTATACTCCTGTCATTTCTTCCTCATAAACAGGAACGATAATTGCCATTCCATGCTTCCTTGCAACTTCCTGCATTAATTTTATTGTTGGGCCATCAGGTACTTTTTCAACGAGTCCGTACCATTTAGTTTCCTGTTCTGCACAAAAATATGGACCGTAAAAAAGCTCCTGAAGGCAAAGTATCTGTACGCCTTTCTTCGCAGCTTCATCAATCATCTTAAGATGTTTATCAATCATTGCTTGTTTTATTTTTTCGATCGGCTGTTCGGTTGAAACAGGAAGTATAGCCTGGATCAATCCACCTTTAACTATTCTGGGCATGTTAATATTCCTTTTAGTTTTTTAACTCATCCAGTTTACTTTAGATTCCGGATTCCATTTAGTCGTAATTTTTTTAGGTTTGGTAAAAAATTCAATTGAGCTTTTACCCGTAATGTCTCCAACTCCAAACTTTGATTCATTCCATCCACCAAATGAAAAAGGTTCACGAGGAACCGGCACACCAATATTCACCCCAATCATCCCTGCACTCGCATGTTCAGCAACATAATTTGCTGCACCACCACTTTGTGTGAATACTGCGGCTGCATTTCCATAGAGAGAACTGTTTTGAATTTTCATTGCCTCTTCGATTGTTTTTGATCTCATAATTGAAAGGACAGGACCAAAAACTTCTTCTTTTGCTATTTTCATATCTGGTCGTACATAATCAATAACAGTTGGTCCAACATAAAAACCATTTTCTTTTCCAGGCACTCTATAATTTCTTCCATCAACTAAAACTTTAGCACCATCTTTTTCAGCTTGGGTAATATAATTTTCAATTCTTTCCTTGGCTTGTTTTGAAATGATAGCTCCAAGATTTTGACCGGGAATTATTTTTTTTGCTTCTTCGCAAAGCTTTTCAATAATGTGATCAACCGCTCCTACACCGACCATTGCAGAAGCTGCCATACAACGCTGTCCAGCACAACCTGACATCGATGCAGCAATATTAGAAGCAGCCATTTCAGTGTGAGCATCGGGTAAAACTATAAGATGATTTTTCGCTCCGCCAAGAGTAAGTGCTCTTTTCAGTTTTGACGTTGCTCTGGTATAAACAACTTTTGCAACCTTTGTCGAACCAACAAAAGTTACAGCTTCAATACCGGGATGATCACAGATTGCTTCAACGACTTCTTTATCACCGTGAACAACATTAAAAACTCCGTTTGGGAGTCCTGCTTCTTTTAATAATTCGGCAAGTCTGTTTGCACTTAAAGGAACCTGTTCGGATGGTTTTAAAATCATTGTGTTTCCAAGACACAAAGCATTCGGAATCGTCCAGTTAGGAACCATATTGGGAAAATTAAAAGGCGTTATACAAGCAACAACACCGAGAGGATATTTTTCTATCCGGCATTCTACTCCTTTACTAACCTCAAGAACTTCGCCTGAAGTTAATTGTGGAAGTGAGCACGCAAATTCTGTTACCTCTATACTTTTTTCAACTTCTGCTCTAGATTCTGAAATCGTCTTTCCATTTTCAATATGAACCAGCTCTGTTAGCTCTTCAATATGTTGTTCTAACAAGTATTTGTATTTATAAAAGACCTGTACTCTTTCTTTGATTGGTTTATTTGACCACGCGGGAAATGCTTTTTTTGCTGCTTCTACAGCTTTATCGAGATCAGACTTTGTAGACAAAGGTACAGTTGAAATTACAGAACCATCTAGCGGTGAATACACATCAAGCTTTCCGTCCCCACTTGTAGTAAGTTTCCCCTCGACAAAATTACTTAGCGCTGGATACTTCATAGCGGACTCCGTAATTATAAATATACGCCTCCCAGCTTAAACCGGGTTTAGAAAATAGAAATAATCTTTTAAATAAACAAAGGAATAATAACCTCATCATCTTGAATATATTCCGGGGTTTAGTTCTATCGTTATTCAAAATGTTTAGTTGAAGGCCAGACTTCCTGAATAGTTTTCTTAGGTTCTTTACAAATCCAGATCGGCTGGTTATTTTCATAAGGCATTGAATATTTCAAATGGAGAGTATCCGCAGGAATTACTTCTCCAAAAAGCTGGCTTAATGATTTTTCGCTACTCCCAATAACTATTACTACTTTGATATTTTTTCTTACAGGTCCCCACAAGTAATAATTATTGTGTCCCGAAATTGCAGGAGCTAAACCATCCTTTTTACCAAAGAAATTTATTGCTCCTGCTTCTCCGTAATTTCCACAGAAAATCACGCAGGTTTGTTTTTCTTTGGGAGTCAATTTATCATACGTATTAGCTATCTGTTCTGTCATTTCTTTCCACCCAAACATATCTGCAAAAAATTGAGGAAGCTGTGCAAGTTGTTTTTTTTCAGATGTTGAAGGCTTTATTCCAAAAAATTCTGCATATTTTATATAAGTCTTAACAGGTAGTACTGGAGCTGCCAGTGGGGCTACCCAAATTGATAAAGCAAGTAAAATAACAACAGCTGGTTTAGGCCAAAATATTTTTCTCTTTTCAAAAATATTTTCTAAAAACATTCCGCCTCCAGCAAACAGAACGGGAAACGACGAAGAAAGATACTCTGCTTTACTCGAAGGATTTAATAACAATATAACCAACACGGCAATAAATATTAATGCGAGTATACGAAATTGATTTTGATCTTTATTAAACAATAAATAATATAATCCCAATATCCAGATTGGAAAAGTTATAGGATTTTCCATTAAAATAAGTGATTTAAGAAAATCCAAAGGGGATTGTAAAACATATTTATCTTTCAATGCATTTCGCATAAACTCAATTGTTGGATAATCATTCTGAATTTGCCAGATGATATAAGGAAGAAAAATAATTCCTGTTATAATGAAAGCAATCCAGGGTTCTTTTGTTAGTAATAGTTTTCTGTGTTTTGTCAAAAGTAAGCCGACAAATAAACCACCGCCAAACCAGAGCATGCTGATCTTGTTCATTAATCCAAGACCAATTATTATTCCAAGTAAGTACCACAAATTTTTATTCTGATTTTTAATTATCAAAATGAGCAAATAAAATGAAAAGGCCCAGAAGAAAAGATCAAAGCTGTTCATTGAATAATAGGTATTTAAAGAAAGATTAATCGGTGCTATAATCACACATATTGCAGCAACCGATTGTGCAAAAACTCCTCCGCCAAGTTCTTTTGCAATCTTGCCACTTATGAAAACTGTCAACGCCCCAAGCAATGCAGGAAGAAATCTTATAGCAAGCAATGAATCACCAAGTATTAACCTAGAGATTTTAAGCATCAAAATTGAAAACGGCGGCTGGTCAACATATCCCCATGCAATATGATTTGAGCAGGCTATGTAATAAAACTCATCGCGGAAAAATCCATAGGCTCCATTTGCATTAATAAAAAAATGAAATAAAAATTTAAATAGGGTTAAGATCACCAGAATAAAAGTTGCACTAAAAAAATATTCTGACCAGCGTGTCTTGTTTTGATTAGTCATAAATTTTACTCTTTATTTTTTAAAAGGGCCATTCTTTCATTCTGTATGATCTGAAAACAAAAATTACTGTTCCCAGTATCATCATTCCTATTCCTCCCAGAGCAAAATAAAATCCGGTAGAAAGAAATAATCCTACCCAAACTAAAATTGCTATAAGTGCAGGAACCGGATAAAGTAGCATTTTATAAGGGAAAAAACTTCCTGGTCTATTTTTATGAATAATCATTATCCCAACTGCTTGCCCGATAAATTGTACTATTATTCTCATTGCAAGTATGGCACTTATTACGTCCCTTAGTTTGAACAGCATACTAAAAACAAATCCGAGGGCCCCGAGTATCAACAAGGAAACGTGAGGGAAATGTTTCGTTGGATGTACTTTCCCGAAAGCTTTAAAGAACAAACCATCTCTTGCGGCAGCATATGGAACTCTCGAATAACCTAACAAAACGGCAAACAAAGATGAAAAAGCAATCCACAAAACAAGTACAGTTACAATATTTGCTGCACCTGCGCCATAAATTTTCTCCATAAATGTGCTCATTATAAATTCTGACTTTGCAGCTTCCTTCCACGGAACAACTCCAAGTACACTTATATTCATTAATAAATACAAGACGGCTATTCCACCAATTGAAATGAAAATACTTCGTGGAATATTTTTCCCTGGTTCTTTTATTTCTGAACCAAGGTGACAAACATTGTAATATCCAAGATATGTATAAATAGTTTTTACGGAAGCCGAACCCAGTGTAACAAAAAACAACCACGAAAAATCAAATGAGATTTTGGAAAAATCAAAAGCAAGATGATAATTGAAGTGAGTAGCTCCGCCAAATATCAGCCAGGCAATTGTGCCAAAAACACCTACCCATAAAAGCAAGGTGATTTTCCCTACATCCTGAATTTTTCTATACAAAAGAATTACAAGAAATATTACAAGCAATCCTGAGATTAATTTTTGTTCAATTGGAGTGAGAGGAATTAAATAAGAAAAATATTGAGAAAACCCTATCGATCCGGAAGCAACAACCAGAGGTGCCTGAATTATAGTTTGCCAGATAAAGAGAAAAGAAAACAATCTTCCCCAGCTCTTGGGTCCGTAAATTTCGCGGAGAAAAACATAGCTACCTCCCGCTTCCGGCATTGCTGCACCAAGTTCTGCCCAGATAAATCCATCAACAAAAGCAAGGAACGCACCGACTATCCATGCAAACAGAGCCTGTGGTCCGTTCATATCCTGTATCACTAACGGAATAACAATGAACGGCCCTATGCCGACCATATCAATCATATTTAATGCGGCTGCTTCCTTTAAACCAAGGCCGCGTTCGAGTTTATCTTGTTTCGTAATTTTAGCCTCGATGAAAATTTAAATTGAAAAATACTTTACAGAAAGATGAAATGACAATGTAAGATACATTCCTAAGAAATCTTTTTAATTAAAATCCGGCCTTCTACGTAATAAAAGTTTCAAAATCATCCCGTGTAATTATTTCATTATGGCTTTCAGGATACGTGCGTTCAAAAAGTTTTGGAAACTTTCGTTTACTTTTACTATTCCACTTAAATTCAAAAGCAAAAAGTTTGCCGTCTCTTTCTTCCAAATAATCTATCTCGTTCTGCTGGTATGTTCTCCAAAAGTACCTGTTCGCAAATATTCTATTATAATGTAGAAATTTTATTCTTTCAGATATAATAAAATTCTCCCATAATGCACCCACATCATTGCGCAACTGTAGACTATTAAAATTATTAACCACAGCATTCATGATTCCATTATCAAAAAAATAAAATTTTCGGCTCTTCTTTAATTCATTTCTCAGATTTCTGCTAAAGGAACCCAGGCGAAAAACTATAAAAGCTTTTTCAAGCAAAGTTAAATACTTTTCAGTAGTTTCATTATCTAATCCTGTCATTTGTCCAAGTTCCAGGTATGATACTTCACTACCAACCTGAAAGGCAAGAGCCTGAACAAGTCTTTCCAGTTTTTCCGACTTTTGTATTTTCTCCCAAATCAGGATATCCTTATAAAGATAACTGTCTGCTAGTTGTTTCAAAAGTTCAATTCTACCTTCCTTTGCCGTAACAATATCAGGATAGTAACCATAAATCATCCTGTTCTCTAACATCCTTTTCTCTTCCAGTATTCCATGGTAATCCACCATTTCACCAAATGAAAAAGGGAAAAGGAAATACTCAATTTTTCTACCGGTTAACGGTTCATTTATTTTATTCGCAAGTTCAAATGAAGATGACCCCGTTGCAATAACTTGTATATCGGAAAAATTATCTACCAACAATTTCAAGCAAATTCCTATATTCTCTATCCTTTGCGCTTCATCAAGTATAACAATTTTATTTTTACCTATAAGACTTCTTAATTTAGATGATGTTGCATCTTTAAAAATGGCCCTCACATCTGCTTCATCACCATTTAGCCATAAATAATGATATTTCGATTTCTCCATCAGCTTTTTTACGAGCGTTGTCTTTCCTACCTGTCTCGCTCCTAAAATCAGAATGGCTTTCTTCTTGAAAAAGTTATTAGCAATTAAATTTTCTGCCTTTCTTGTGATTATCATTCTTTTAACTCATAAAATTAGATAAAAGCTAAGGAAAACTTAATATTTTGCGAAATCATTCGCAATATTTCATATAATTTTGCGATTATTTTCGCAATTTTTACGAATACGTCCTGACCGATCATCTTGGAAAAAGTCCTCGAATAAGAAATAATTCAAGAAATGAAAAAATAAAAACTCATAGCTCGGCCCGAAACAAAAGCTAAACCATTAAAAATTTAAGTATGAAGCTTACTGTGCTTAAATCCATAGCTCCTGTAAACCATCATTCCGACAATCAGCCACCCGGCAAATCTTACCCAGGTAATCCAGGGAAGTCCCATCATTAAATACAGACAGGCTCCAATTCCTAAAAGAGGAACCCAGGGAACAAAAGGAACTCTAAAAGATCTGGGCCGGTCAGGTTCTCGGCGGCGTAAAATTATAATGCCAATACAGACAAGAATAAAAGCGAACAGTGTCCCTATGTTTGTGAGGTCAACCATTTCATCAATAGTTGTGAACATTGCAGTAACACCGACAACAACACCTGTCAATATAGTAGCAAAATAAGGTGTTCTGAATTTCGGATGCACTTCTGCAAATTTTTTAGGAAGCAATCCGTCACGTGCCATTGAGAAAAATATTCTCGGCTGACCCATCTGAAAGACAAGCAGCACTGCAGTGTGAGCAATAACGGAACCAAAGGCTATTATTCCTATAAAAAGATCTTTATTCTTTTCAATATTAGCATACTGAAAAGCAAGTGTAAGAGGTTCTGCCTGCTGAGTCGCCAGCATTTTTACAAGAGCCTGGTAAGGAATAATTCCTGTGAAGACCGCTGCAACAGCTATATATAGTATAGTACAAATTATAAGTGAACCAATTATACCGATCGGCAAATCCCTTTTGGGATTTTTAACTTCTTCTGCAACGGTTGAGACTGCATCAAAACCTATATAAGCAAAAAATACAACCGCAGCTCCTGCCTGAATACCCGACCATCCATTTGGGGCAAAAGGAGACCAGTTTGCCGGTTTAACATAGTGTACGCCAACATAAATAAAAAAACCAAGTATAATTAATTTGATGATTACCATTGTAGCGTTAAACCGGGCACTTTCTTTTATTCCTATCACCAGTACTATCGTTATCAATGCAACTATGCCAATTGCGAGAACATTAAAAACTATAGGTACTCCAAAAATGTGCGGTGCATTTTCAAGCAGGCCGGGAATTTTTTCCGCCGTTCGATAATCCGTTGACATCCATCCCGGAATATTTACACCAAGCCCCGCCACTAACGTTTTAAAATAATTCGCCCAGCTTATGGCAACCGCTACGTTGCCGACCGCATATTCAATTATCAAATCCCATCCGATTATCCAGGCAATAAGCTCGCCAAGTGTTCCGTATGAATAAGTATAAGCGCTTCCCGAAATAGGAACCATCGCTGCAAACTCTGCATAACAAAGAGCAGCAAACCCGCATGCAATTCCGGTAATAACAAATGATAGCATTAAAGCGGGACCAGCACCGGGGCGTGCCATATCTCCCGCTGCCGCTGTGCCAATCGTTGCAAAAATTCCAGCACCTACTATCGCCCCAATTCCCAAAAGGGTTACATCTAACGGGCCAAGTGTGCGCTTAAGCTGCTTGCTCGGATCTTCGCTCTCGTGCATAATTGCATCGAGGCTTTTTGTTTTGAAAATTTGATTAAACAAAATTACTCCGTTTGTTTTTAGAAGAATGTATTTTTTTTAGAAGAAAATAAATGCGAATGGAATATGCAATAAAGCCCAGAGAATATATCTCCACATAACCTGTTTAGAATTCTGCTTTGAGAAAAATAAGAAATATATTCCTTTAACAATAGTATTACTCATCATAGCAATAACAATCGCTGTAATGATAATATTTTCAACAGGAATGTTTCCTCTTATCAAAGATAGTATAAACGGATCGATGTCCGTTACTCCTGTAATGGCTGAAAGTGTTATTAAGCCGCCGTTACCAAAGTAACTTTTTACTATAACAGTAAGTACCGACAGTATAACAAATAATCCGGCAAAAATAAGAGCCGGTTTTATTTCAAACGGATTTTGTAAAGTTGATCCCGCGTTATCGGGTTTCTTCTGCAATTTTTCTTTAATCCCAAACGAAAGTATAATTCCGATTAACGACAACACAACTAATTTCCACCACAGAGCTCCCACAAAAGAAGGATTGATCAACCATATCAGGAATAAAATTCTTATATACATTACGCTGCTTGCAAGCAGGGATGCCTGAAGAGCGCTTTTCCCTTTTGTCTTATCTTGCTCGGCAATACGTGCGACAGCAATAGTTACCGCAGTGCTTGAAACAATTCCCCCCATAATTCCGGATAACCACAACCCAACTCTGTCGCCAAACTTCTTTATTAAAAAATACCCAATAAAACCGAGCGTAGAAACAAAAACAACTATTAACCAGATTTTGTATGGATTGAGTTGATACTTTGTGTATTCTTTATCCGGTAACGCTGGAAGAATTATTAAGGTTACAAGCAGGAATTTTATTACGGCAAGGAATTCTGATTTATCAAGCTTCTCAACATACTTTTCAAGTTCCGATTTTTCCGAAAGGAGTAACGTTGTGATAACTCCCAAAGCAAGCGGAACCCAGACATCGGTAAGTATTGTCAATGCGCCAATTACATAAGTCAAAACCGCAGCAATTTCACTTGTCCAGCCGTAATGTTCTTCTTTAAATTTTGCAAGATATCCTATAAGTACAAGTGCGGTAACCGAGAGTAGTCCTACAGGCAAAATAAATGGTATGTCAATTTTATAAAGCCATCCGCAGCCAAAGCCGAAAAGACTTATAATCGTGTATGTTCTTAATCCCGCAAATCTCGATTTATAAATAGTGCCGGAACTTTCCCTTTCAAGCCCTATCAAAAAGCCGAGAGCAAGAGCTACTATAAATCTTATTTCGTTGGTCCATTCAAATGTGTTCAAACGGAGCTCTTAGTATTATGTTAGTTCAAAATTACTAAAAGATAAATCAAGATTCCCCACACAATAGAATTTTAAAGAAAACTATTGAATAAAAACCGATGGCATTCGAAGGATTAAAAACAGCTTCAGTTTATGCCCGAATAATTTATTAGCTAATGCTTTCCTGATTCATTATTAACCATGAAAGTTTATCACCTTTATAAAAAAATTAATTGAAGTCAGAACGGATAAAAACTTTTAAATTAAGCGTTTTAAATCCGCATGCGAAAGTCAGAGAAAGTAATTTTAAAGGCCGCGAAGTTAACTTTAAAGCTTAAAATATTTGTTTAAAAGCACCGGGAAGTTTGTCCCATATTGATATTATTTGTTTAAATTTTCCTGACCTGTAAGTCATTTAAGGCCAGGTGAATGCTGGTTGTACCTTAGTTGGAGTGTGGGTGAAGTTGTGCAACAATATGAGACAAACCAATTTCCCGGATTGCACGAATTCTTTTACATCTTTCTATATTAGCTAATACATTCCAACAATGTACCCTTCCATTTCAAAAAGCTTTGATGGTCCCGGCGCTTAAATTTATCCTTTCTGTATGGATCTAAAATATATGGAGTTCCGGCTAACATAATCGAATATTTAACGGACTTGTCCATTGGTGTATATACAACAGTAAAAAGTTTTACCCTATCGCGCTTAGATGTGTAGTATTCATGTTTATCGTAATTTTTTACAACATAGTTTGAATCAAACTGCGATGTGTAACTATTAAAAGAAAAGAATGTTAAAACCAGCAGAAAAGAAAATATAAAAAAGTTTTTAGGAAGGAATCATGACTACGCCCCAGCTAAGGTAGCTTATTAATCAACGTTTCCCAAAAGCTCATATAAATTTGACCAAGCCTTTTTCTTTAATAATTATCAAAGATTCCGTATTTTTAAAGACGTTTATAAATTTTTCTGCGTAACTGACATAACAAAAAGTGGGAATAATAAATGAATACAAAAATAACCTGGACGAAAATTGACGAGGCTCCTGCATTAGCATCTTATTGTTTATTGCCAATTATAAAATCATTTACAAGGGGGACCGGAATTGAAATCGAAACAAAAGATATATCTCTTACCGGGAGAATAATTGCGAACTTTCCTGACAATCTTACTGAGGATCAAAAAATCCCGGATTGTCTTTCTGAGCTTGGAGAACTCACACAAAAACCTGAAGCCAATATCATAAAACTGCCGAATATCAGCGCATCCATTCCTCAGCTTCACGCTGCAATTAAAGAGCTGCAGGGAAAAGGATATAAAATACCTGATTACCCTGACGAACCCAAAACTGATGAAGAAAAAGCATTAAAGGAAAGATTTTCAAAAGTGCTTGGCTCAGCAGTAAACCCGGTTTTAAGAGAAGGTAACTCTGACAGACGCGCTGCTGCATCTGTCAAAAAGTTTGCGCAAAAACATCCACATAAAATGATGAAGCCCTGGCCCGAATCAGGATCAAAATGCCGTGTAGCTCATATGACCCAAAAGGATTTTTACGGCTCGGAAAAATCAGTGACTCTTGATAAGAACGATGCTGTCAATATTGAATACGTTGATGAAAAAGGAAACACAACTGTATTAAAAGAAAACCTCAAGCTGCTCAGCGGAGAAGTTATTGATGCAACTGTAATGAACGTTAAAGAGTTAAGAAAATTTTACGCTGAACAAATTGAAGAAGCTAAGAAAGATGGTGTACTCTTATCGCTTCACCTTAAAGCAACTATGATGAAAATTTCTGATCCGATAATGTTCGGGCATGCGGTTTCTGTTTATTATAAAGATGCTTTAGAAAAACACGCTGATACTTTGAAACAAATCGGTGCAAACGTAAATTATGGACTGATGGATGTACTCGAAAAACTAAAAAAACTTCCTGATGAAAAAAGAAAAGAAATTGAGGATGATATAAATAAAGTTTACGAAACGCACCCACAGCTTGCAATGGTTGATTCCAGAATCGGAAAAACTAACCTGCACGTTCCTAATGATATTATAGTCGATGCATCTATGCCAAATGTCGTTCGCGACGGCGGAAAAATGTGGAACAAAAAAGATGAACTTCAGGATTGCATTGCAATGATTCCTGACCGCTG
>Ga0315540_10000224_pt1 | contig 31460 bp, 24 predicted proteins | sample SalMarSW160110MG_FD_203677 | JGI IMG/M metagenome (GOLD analysis project Ga0315540, IMG submission 203677) | Salt marsh sediment microbial communities from the Plum Island Ecosystem LTER, Massachusetts, United States - Salt Marsh Sediment SW1601-10 ...
CCTTGTGTGGAACACGTCCTCGACCTCGATGCGCGAGAAGACGCCGCGCCGGTTGACCCACGGCCCGAGATTGGTGGAGACGGTGACGTCCGGGGAGGTGGTGACGATGCGCTGCGCCAGTGGGCTGACGCTGCGGGCGATCTCGGCGAGGATCTGGCCGAAACCCTGTTGCGTCGACATGGATCCGCGGATCGGCGGCAGCGGCAGTTCGCCCACCGGGACCGCAGGGGCGGTGAGCCGGCGGCGGCCGCGGGCGGCGAACGGCACGTCCGCCAGGATGCGATCGAGATCGGCCGGCGACATGCGTGTGCCGGCGGTCTTCGACCAGGCATCGCCCGGGGCGACGCCCTGACCTTTCAGGAAGGCCGCCATCTGGTCGGGGGTCATCAGACCGGCGTGGTTGTCCTTGTGGCCGGCCAGCGGCAGTCCGCGCCCCTTGATGGTGTAGCAGATGAAGCACACCGGTTTATCGGTCGGGGCGGCAGCGAAGGCTTGCAGGAGGGTTTCGAGGCAATGGCCACCCAGGTCGGTGATGACGGCTGCCAGTTCGTCATCGTCGAGAGAGCGAATCAGTTCAAGGCTTTGCGCGTTGCCTTTGAGGTCCTGATTCAACTGTCGCCGCCATGCCGCGCCGCCCTCGAAGGTGAGCGCCGAATAGAGCGCGTTGTCGCAATCATCGATCCACGCGAGAATGGCGGGCCCGCCGGGCTGGCGTTTCAGGGCTTCGAGGCGCTTGCCGAATTTCACCGTCACCACGGCCCAGCCCATGTTCTCGAAGGTCGAGACGAGCTTGGGGGTGAGCAGGTGGGCGATCACCGCATCGAGGCTCTGGCGGTTGTAGTCGACGATCCACCAGGTGTTGCGCAGGCCATGCTTCCAGCCCTCGATGAGGGCCTCGTAGATGTTGCCCTCGTCCAGTTCGGCATCGCCGATGAGGGCCACCATGCGGCCCATGGGCCATGGCGTCTGCCAGTTCTTGGCGTGGATATAGTCCTGCACCAGGCTGGCGAACGAGGTCATGGCGACGCCAAGGCCGACGGAACCGGTGGAAAAATCCACATCGTCCACGTCCTTGGTGCGCGAGGGGTAGGACTGGGCGCCGCCGAAGGCACGGAAATTTTTCAGCTTTTCCAGGCTCTGGTTGCCGAACAGGTACTGGATGGCGTGAAACACCGGCGAGGCATGCGGCTTGACTGCCACCCGGTCCTGGGGATCGAGAACGGCGAAATAGAGCGCCGTCATGATGGTGACGAGCGAGGCCGACGATGCCTGGTGGCCGCCGACCTTGACGCCGTCTGCATTGTCGCGGCCGTGATTGGCATTGTGGATGGTCTGGGCGGCCAGTCGCAGCACGATCCTTTCCAGTTCGCCGAGGGTGGCGAGGCAAGGGTCGGCACCGGGCAGGGGGAGGGTGGCTTGAGGCGTGGCGGACATCACGTGCTCCTGCGGGGCGGGTCGCTAGCGGCGTTTTAAACCAATCGGCCAGCGCTGGCCATGTTGTGTAATGCCTCCACCTCAAGTGTCATCCTCGGGCTTGACCCGAGGAGCCAGAGCCCCAAGGCAAGGCATGCCATATGGCCCCTGGGTCGTCGGGTCAGGCCCGACGATGACACGCAGAGGCAAGAACGCCCCGCATCTCTGCATCGTCACGCCGGCACTTGCTGCCGGCAGCCATTCCGCCGGTCTCGCGGCAAGGCGAGAGGCCAACGGAATGGACCCCCCGGGATCAAGTCCTCGGGTGACGTGCGCACGGGGCGAGCGCGGCATTTTTGCGCCCTGTTCAAGGCTTCCCAAACATGATCTAACTCGCCGCCGTTTGGGGCGATGAGAGCGATGGCAGCACAGGGCGCGATCAAGGGCAATCTGGCGGCGGTGGCGTGCATGCTGCTGTGGGCGACCAACTTTCCGGTGGCATCGGAATTGCTCAGGATATGGTCGCCGCCGACGCTGACCGCTGCCCGCCTGCTGGTGGCGGCGGTCGTCGTGGGGCTGGCAGCCGCGCTGCTCGGCCAGACCCGGCACATGGTGCGCCTGGCCGGCCGCCGCGCCATGTACATCGCCTCGTTCGCCCTCATCATCTCGACCCTGCTGTTTGTCTTCGGCCAGAAACTCATCGATCCCGTCGCCGCGGCGGTGATCGTCTCGTCGATGCCGATCTTTTCCGTCTTCATGGGCTGGTTGCAGGGCATCGAGCGGCTGACCCCGAGGCTGGCCCTGGCGATCGCGCTGGCGGTGGCGGGTGGCATCGTCACCAGCCTTGTCGCGGCTCCGGGCGGTGTGGCCGAACCGTCCTATCTGGGCTCCCTGGCCATGCTGGGCGGGGTTGTCGCCTATGTCTGGTACACGCGGGTAATGATCGATGCCCTGCACGATGTACCGGACATGGCCAAGACCGCCATGAGCATGATCATCGCCGGTGCGGCGGCGGCGCTCATCGCGGCGTTGCTGGTCGCCATGGGCCAGATCGACCCGGCCGCCAACGCCTCCCCGCGCGGTCTGATGCTGCTGGCCTGGCTCGGGGTGATGGCGGTGGGAGGTTCTTCGGTCCTGTGGTTCGCGGCGGGGCGCCGCCTCGGGGTGACGATCACCGCCATGCACCACAACATGGTGCCGTTCTATGTGATCGTCATGGCAGCGCTCGCCGGCGCGGCGGTTACGGCTCAACACTTCATCGGCGCCCTGCTGGTCATCTCGGGCGCGGTGCTGGCGCAAGTGCCGCTCGGCAGGCGTTGGCGGGTGCGGGCCATGGTGCCATGAAGGTGGCGGCGGGGCGTCCGGGGGCCTTCATCGTCTTCATGTGCGCAGCGCATGTGCTGACCATGCTGGGCTTTTCCTCGTTCGCCACGCTGCTGCCGAAGCTCACGCATCTGTGGGGCATGTCGGGCACCGAGGCGGGGGCGGTGAACTCGGCCTTCTTCGGCGGTTATACGCTGGCGGTGCCGATCCTCGTCTCCATCACCGACCGCATCGACCCGCGCCGCATCTACCTGTCATCGCTGCTGCTGGCGGTGGTGGCGCACAGCGGATTTGCGCTGTTCGCCGACGGACCGCTGCACGCCAGCATCTTCTCCGCGCTCTTTGGTGTCTCGCTTGCCGGCACCTACATGCCCGGCTTGCGAGTGATGGGCGAGGCGTTGCCGCAAGGTTCCATGGCGCGGGCCACCAGTTTTTATACCTCCGCCTTCAGCCTCGGGGCGGCGCTCTCTTATGTGGCGACGGCCGAACTTGCCCGCCTGGTCGACTGGCACGGGGTCTATGTGGTGGCGGCGGTGTGTTCGGGCATTGCTGCGATCATCGTGTGGTTTGCCGCCCCCTCAAGCCAGCCGCACGCCCCCGACCGGCCGTGGCTTGCGGTGATCGATCCGCGCCCGGTTTTCAGGAACCGCTCGGCCATGGCCTATTCCATCTGCTACGGCCTGCATTCGCTGGAACTGTTCACGGTGCGCTCGTGGGTGGTGGCGTTCCTGGCGGCGATCGCCCTGCGCCAGGGCACCGTCACCGGCTTTATGACGCCTGCCGCCATCGCCGCCTTCCTCACCCTTATCGGCATGGCCGCCAGTATTTCCGGCAACGAGGTGGCGCTGCGCCGCGGGCGGCCCAGGACCATCGGCTTCATCATGGTGTCGTCGGGGTTGATGGCGTTCACGGTGGCGGTGGCCTCGCTTTATTCCTACTGGCTGGCCGCCGGCCTCGCCGTCATCCATGGCTGCTTCATCATGTTCGATTCAGCGGCTCTCACCGCCGGCGCCTTCGGTTCGGCGCTGCCGACGCAACGCGGCATCACCATGGCGGTGCACTCGGTCATCGGCTTCGGCGGCTCGATGTTCGGCCCGCTGATCTTCGGCGGCATCGTCGACTTCACCGGCCGCCAGTCGGCCATCGGCTGGGGCCTTGCGTATGCCCATCTGGGCCTCGTCGTGATGTTCGGGCCACTGGTGCTGCGCTGGCTCAAACCGAATGCCGTCCCCGGCGATCGCGCCTGAACGCTCTTCCGGATCGTCTGCTGTTTGCGCATAATTGACATCGGCTATAACTTAAGGGCAAGTTGTGCCGGCAGTTGCCGTTAGGTCATTGCGCAGCGGGTGAGCGGGCGGCGGACAACAAGGGACCGTCATGGCAGGTGAAGGCAAGGCTGTCTTTTCGCTTATATTGATCAAACCGTCGCATTACGACGACGACGGTTATCCGATCCAGTGGCTGCGCTCGGATATTCCCTCCAACACGCTGGCGGCCCTCAATGGCCTGGCATTGGACTGCCGCGACCGCCAGGTGCTCGGCCCCGATGTCGACATCAGGCTGAGCGCCCATGACGAAACCAACACCCGCATCAGGCCGGCGCAGATAATTGCCGAAATCCGCAAGACGGGCGGGCGGGCGCTGATTGGCCTGGTCGGGGTGCAGACAAACCAGTTCCCGCGTGCTGTCGATATCGCCCGCCCGTTCCTGGCGGCTGGCGTGCCGGTGGCGATGGGCGGCTTTCATGTCTCGGGTTGCCTGGCCATGCTGCCGGAAGTGCCGCCGGAGATTGCCGAGGCCCAGAAGATGGGCATTTCGCTGTTTGCCGGCGAGGCCGAGCACGGGCGCCTCGATGTGGTGCTGCGCGATGCCTTCGCCGGCGAACTCAAGCCGGTCTATAACTGGATGAACGACCTGCCGTCGCTGGAGGGTGAGCCGATCCCCTTCCTGCCACCGCTCAATGTCGGCCGCACCAGGGGGCGCTGGACGAGTTTCGATCTGGGCCGCGGCTGCCCGTTCCAGTGCTCGTTCTGCACCATCATCAACGTCCAGGGGCGCAAGAGCCGCTTCCGCACCCCCGATGATCTGGAAAGGATCATCCGCGAGAACGCCAACTACGGAATCAACCGCTTCTTCATTACCGACGATAATTTCGCCCGCAATCGCGACTGGGAAAAGCTGTTCGACCGCCTTATCCATTTGCGCGAGACCGAGGGCATGAGATTTCGGCTGATCATCCAGGTCGACACGTTATGCCACCGCATCCCGCGGTTTATCGAGAAGGCCTGCCGGGCTGGCGTCAACCGCGTCTTCATCGGGCTGGAAAACATCAACCCCGACAACCTGCTGGCCGCCAAGAAACGCCAGAACAAGATCACCGAATACCGTACCATGCTGCAACAATGGCGGGCCTACGGGGCCACCACCTATGCCGGCTATATCTTCGGGTTTCCGAATGACACCAGGCAAAGCATCCTGCGGGATGTCGAGATCATCAAGCGTGAACTTCCACTCGATTTGCTGGAGTTCTTCTTCCTCACTCCGCTGCCGGGCTCGGAGGATCACAAGACGATGCTGGCCAAGGGGGTGTGGATGGACCCCGATCTCAACAAGTACGACCTTAATCACCGCCTGACCCATCACCCGAAGATGACGGACGCGGAGTGGGAAGGCGTCTATCGCGAGGCGTGGGACGCGTTTTATTCGCCCGAGCACATGCGCACGGTGATCAGGCGCACGGTGGTGCAGGAGGGCAAGGTGGACCCGCGCAAGAAGATGCGGGTGATGCTGTGGTTCTATCTCATGTACCGGATCGAAAAGCTGCATCCGCTGGAAGGCGGCATCTTCCGACTCAAATACCGCACCGACCGCCGCTCCGGAATGCCTATCGAACCGCGCGTTGTGTTCTATCCGAAATATGCCCTGGAGACGGCGCGCAAGCTCATCCAGTACGGCTGGATGGTCTTTCAGGCCTACCGATCCTATTGGCAGGTGATGGGCGAGGCCGATCGCGCGAGCTACAGCGACATCGCCATCGCGGCCGCCGATGCTCATGACTTGGACGACCTCGACCTGTTCCACAGCACGCAGGGCGGCGAACGGGCGGTGGAAAAGTCGCGCGACGATGCCAGGCGGCGCGAGCGCTACACGCCGGCCGCCGCCGACTCCTGATCCTACACCGGCGGACCCGGCGTCTCGGCGGCGTCGCCTTCGGCTTCGGCAAAGATCCAGTCATGGAACGCCTTGATGGCCGGTTCATCGACCCGGCTCTCCAGCGCCACCACGTAAAACGCGTAGTCGGCCTTGAGTTTCAGGGGGAAGGGCTGCACCAGGCGGCCTGCCTTGATGTCGGCATCGGCCAGCACCATGCGCCCGAGCACCACGCCGGCCCCGGACACCGCGGCGTCGATGGCGTGGTCGGCGACGTTGAAATGCAGCCCCGAACGGCTGGCGTCGACGTTGGTCACCCCGGCCCCGGTCAGCCAGTGCCGCCAGTCGGGCAAATCGAACACGCCAACATGGGTCTCGTCATGGATGAGGGTGTGGTGGACGAGATCGGACGGCGTGCGCAAGGGTTTCGGGCCGTTGAGCAGGGCGGGCGTGCACAACGGCGTCACATACTCGTCCATGAGCTTGGTCGAAACGCAGCCGGCATAGGTGCCGCGGCCATAGCGCACGACGATGTCGACATCATCGCGCAGCAGGTCGGCCAGACGGATCGAGGCGGCGATGCGGGCGTCGATGTCGGGATTGGCGGCGATGAAGCGGTAGAGTCTGGGGGTCAGCCACTTGGCGGTGAAGGCGGGGCCAGCCGAAATCACCAGCACGTTGCCGCTGCGACGCTGGTTGAGGCTGGCCACCGCCTGGTTGAGGCGATCGAAGCCATCGCGCACCCCGGCGGCCAGCAAGACGCCGTCGGGGGTCAGTTCGACGGCGCGGTTGAGGCGATTGAACATCTTGCGTCCCAGATGCTCCTCCAGTTGGCGGATCTGGTAGGAAAGCGCCGCCGGCGTCACATGCAGTTCACCCGCTGCCTTCTGGAAACTCATGTGGCGGGCGGCCGTCTCGAAGGCGCGCAAGGCATTCAGCGGGGGCAGACGATAGGCCATATCGGATCAATCCAGTTAATCTGAATGCAGTGTATTACTCGTTTGCAAGGTGAAAGGGAAGCACCTATTTCTACGTCATCGGTGAAGCAGCCGGCTTGCAAGCCAGATAGCACTTATCGGCGCTGCGACTGCGAAATGCTGATGAAAGGAAGAACAAATGACAGAATTCTTGCAGAGCATCGACCGGCGGACCATCGACCACTATGTGGAGCGGGCCCACGCGGAACGCGCCGATGCCCTCGCCAAGGCCTTCGGGGCGGTCGGCCATCAGATCAAGAATCTTTTCTCGGCGCCTGAAGCCGACCTCGGTTGCAAGACGTGTGGCTCCAACGCCTGAACCTCCTCCTTCAGGCTAGTCCCCGGACGGGCGGTCTTTGAGGCCGCCCGTCTTTTTTCCGTCTCAGGAAAGCCGGGCGACGGCCTCGGCGACGCGCATGAGGCCTTTGCGGATTTCGGTCTCGCTGGTGGCAAACGACAGGCGGATGGAATTGGCGTCACCGAAGGCGGTGCCGGGAATGGTGGCGACGTGGTGTTCATCCAGCAGCCAGTCGCACAGGTCTTCGACACTGCTGATGAGGTGATTGCCGGCGGTGCGGCCGATGAGGGCGCTGACATCCGGGAACACATAAAATGTGCCGGCCGGGCGATGCACGCGGATGCCGGGGATTTTCGCCAGCAGGTCCGTGATGACGTCGCGGCGCCGCCGATAGGTGAGGCGCATCTTCTCCACCTCGTCGCGCGGTCCTTCGAGCGCGGCGATGGCGGCCTGCTGCACGAAGGCGTTGGGGCCGGCGGAAAAAGCGCCCTGCAGCTTGGCCATGGCGCGCGCCACGGGTTCGGCCGAGGCCGACCACCCGAGGCGCCAGCCGGTCATGGCAAATCCCTTTGAAAAGCCATTGATGGTGATGGTGCGTTCGGCCATGCCGGGCAGGGCGGCCATCGACACATGGGCGGTATCGAAGGCGATGTATTCGTAAATCTCATCGGCCATCACCAGGGCGTGCGGGTGGGCGGTGACGACGGCGGCGATCGATTGCAGTTCGGCGTGGTCATACATGGCGCCGGTGGGGTTGGAGGGGCTGTTGATCATGACCAGCCTGGTGCGCGCGGTCATCGCCTTGGCAATGCGGTCGGCCGAAACCTTGAAGCCGTCCTCAAGTCCGGCATGCAGCACCACGGGTACGCCGCCCGCCATCTTGACGGTGGTTTCATAAGACGCCCAGTAGGGCGCCAGGATGATGACCTCGTCACCCGGGTCGAGGACCGCGAAGCAGGCATTGGCGATGGCCTGCTTGGCGCCGTTGGTCATGACGATGCCGGCGGGCGGACAATCGATGCCGTTTTCGGCCTTGAGATTCTTCGACAGGGCGGCGCGCAGTTCGGGAAAGCCGGCGCCGGGGGCATAATGGGTAAAGCCGGCCTCCATGGCGCGCGTGGCGGCGGCGCGGATGTGGACGGGCGTGTCGAAATCGGGCTCGCCGATGGTCAGCGAGACAACGTCATGGCCTGCGGCCTGCAAGTCGCGGGCCTTCTGGGCCATGCGGATGATCGCCGTATCCTCGATGGCTTCGGTACGGCGGGAGAGAGACTGGCGGACATCGAAGGCGGGCATGGGCGGGCTTTCCGGTGGAGGCGGGCATCACTTGCGCGAAGCATCAGCATATGGCATGCCGCCTCAGCCGTTGTGAAGCCGCAAACCGCGGTAGCGACATTTTCCCAAATTCAAATCTGGAGCCGAGGCCCCCCGTGTTCACCCCCTTGCCGATGACGGCTGCTCTCCTCAGCCTGACGATGCTTGCCGCCTGCGCCGGCAAGAGCCAGGTCACGGTCATGTCGTCCGAGTATGCCGACGGCATCTCGCACACCGAGCCGGTGTTCTACAACGACAAGCACTACGACGTGACCTTCCGCTACAATGCCGCCATCGATGCCTATGACGTGACGGTGGCCGGCAAGAACGGGCGCCGCCTCGGCAGCAAGGATGGCGATCAGGCAATCATCGAGAACATCGCTGCCTCGGCGGTCGGCCATTTCGCCTGCGCCAGCGGCCAGCGATCGGCCATCGTCCCCGGCGCCACCCGCCACAACGCGGGAAGCTGGGACACCCAGGCAAAGTGCGCCTGAGCCAGCGTTGATGCAGGTCATGGCGTCGACCCGCCATGGCGTGCACAAGCCGCGTGGACGTCTGAGCAACAACAGGATGAACCGCAATGGGTCCAAGTCCGCTTGAGCCGTTGTTCAACCCGCAAGCCATTGCGGTCATCGGGGCGAGCGCATCCGGCGGGTCGGTCGGTTCGCGGGTGTTTGCCAATCTCGTCAATGGCGGGTTTGCCGGCCACGTCGTGCCGGTCAATCCCAAACACCGCAAGGTCCTGGGCCAGCGCTGCTTTGCCACGATCGCCGATCTCAAGGAGGAAATCGATCTCGCCGTCATAGCCACGCCCGCCAACACGGTCGGTGCGATCATCGAGCAATGCGGCGAGGCGGGCATTGCCCACGCCATCGTCCTGTCGGCAGGGTTCGGGGAGACCGGGGAGGCGGGCAGACAGGCCGAGGCGGAGCTGGCCGCCATCGCCCGGCATGCCGGCGTGCGCTTCATGGGTCCCAATTGCGTCGGCCTGGCGCGGCCATGGCTCGGTATCAACGCAACCTTCCTCAATGCGGCCACGCCGCAGGGGAGGCTCGCGCTGGTGTCGCAGTCAGGGGCTCTTTGCGCGGCCATCTCGGATTGGGCCGAGCCGCATCATCTGGGCTTTTCGGCTATTATCTCGTTGGGCAATTCCGTCGACGTCGACTTCGGCGATGTCCTGAACTTCCTGGCGACCGACCCGAAGACCGAGGCGATCCTGCTTTATGTCGAGGGCGTTCGGCAAGTGCGCTCGTTCATCAGCGCGCTGAAGGTAACGGCGCGCATAAAGCCGGTCATAGTGCTGAAGGCCGGGCGTCACAACCGCAGCTCGAAGGCGGCTCACACCCATACCGGAGCACTCATCGGCTCGGATGCCGTCTTCGATGCCGCCCTCGAGCGCGCTGGTGCGGTGCGGGTGGAAACCTTCGGCCAGCTGTTTGCGGCTGCCGAGGTGCTATCGGCCAGCGCCCGCGTCCGGGGGCGGCGGCTTGCCATCATCACCAATGGCGGCGGGGCAGGGGTGCTGGCCGCCGATCGGGCCTGCGACCTGGGTCTCGAACTGCCGCCGCCGGGTCCTGATACCATCGCGGCGCTCGATGCGATCCTTCCGGCCTACTGGTCGAAAGGCAATCCCGTCGACATCCTCGGCGACGCGGGAGCCGAACCCTACGGCGCTGCCGTCGCAGCCTGCCTCAAGGATGCGGCTTTCGATGGCGTGCTGGTCATGTTGACGCCACAGGCGATGACCAGGCCCGAGGACGCGGCCACAGCGGTCCTCAAGGCCGTCGAGGCGGGCGAGAACAAGCCGGTCCTTGCCTGCTGGATGGGCGAGACGTCGGTGGCCGGCGCGCGCAAAATGCTGAGCGCCAGCGGCATGGCCGATTTTTCCGATCCCGAACATGCCGTCGAAGCCTTTTCCTACCTCGCCCGCCACACCCTCAACCGCAAGCTGGCGCTCGAGACGCCTGGACCCTTGTCGGACCTCGAGGCGCCGGATGTTCTGGGGGCGCGCATGATCATCGAGGCAGCGCTCGCCGATGGCCGGTCGATGCTGTCGGATGTCGAAGCCAAGGCGGTGCTGCGGGCCTTTCGGGTTCCCACCAACACCACGCTCGAAGCCGACAGCGCGGCCAAGGCGCTGATTGCTGCCGAAACCGTCGGCTTTCCCGTAGCCATGAAGATCAATTCACCTCAGATCTCCCACAAATCGGACGTGGGCGGCGTCAGGATCAACATCATGAACGCCGGCGATGTGCGCACCGCCTACCGCGAACTCACGACCGGGGCCCGGGCATCCCGGCCCGATGCTACCATTGTCGGCGTGACGGTCGAGGCGATGGCAAAGGCAGAAAATGCCCGCGAACTGCTGGTAGGTGCCGGCCGTGATCCGGTCTTCGGCGCCACCATCGTGTTCGGGGCGGGCGGCACCATGGTCGAGGTGCTCAGCGACAGCGCTGTCTCGTTGCCGCCGCTCAGCGAGGTCCTTGCCAACCGCCTGATCGACAGAACGCGGGTCTCGCGGCTGCTTTCAGCCTTTCGCCAACGTCCCGCGGTCGACCGCTCGGCCGTGGTCGACGTGCTGCTGCGCATTTCCGATCTGGTGTGTGAATTCCCCGAGATAGTCGAACTCGACATCAATCCGCTCATCGCTGGCGCAGGCGGCGTGCTGGCGGTGGACGCGCGCATGCGCATCGCCCGGCCGCCCGCCAACATGAGGCGGCACGACCATATGGCGATCACCCCCTATCCGCGCCATCTGGTGCGCCATGCGTTCCTGGCCGACGGCACGTCGCTCACCATCCGGCCCATCCGGCCCGAAGATGCCGAGGCCGAGCAGACATTCGTGCGCGAACTCTCCGACGAGGCGCGCCAGTTCCGCTTCATGCATGCGCTCAAGGAACTGACCCCGGTGATGCTCGTCCAGTTTACCCAGATCGACTACAGCCGCGAGATGGCGCTGGTTGCAGTCACCGAGGAGGAGGGCAAGCCCGTTCAGCAGGGCGTTGCGCGCTATGTCATCAATCCTGACGCGACAAGTTGCGAGTTCGCCATCGTTGTATCCGATAAGCGCCAGCACCAGGGCATCGGTACGCTGTTGCTGCAGGCCCTGATGGACGCAGCACGCGATCAAGGGATGAGGGTGATGGAAGGAACGGTCCTCGCCGATAACACTGCCATGTTGCGGCTGATGGACGATCTCGGGTTCACGATGAGGCGGTCGCCGGAGGATAACGAACTGTATGAGGTAGAACGCACGCTGTAGGCGGCCGGGGGTTGGCGTCGGTCGCGATACTACTTGCGCACAAGGCAGCTCAACTTGTTGGAGGCGGGCCAGCGAACCTCGGCCTTGTTGCCGTTCAACCAGAACTCGTCGCCCTTATCATCGACATATTTCTTGCCGGTGCTCGATGGTGTCAGCATGGCGACGGCAATCTCATCGCCGCGTTCCAACCTCACCGCCGGCATGGCGCCTTGGAATAGAGTGGCGATGATGTCGTTGGAGGGGTTCTTGTCGCACATGAAAACCCTTGGCTCGCCAGCCTTGATCAGCAGGAAGCGCGCCTGCAGATAGGCGATGCGCCGATGCGTGATGTCGACGATGCATTTGGTCTTGTCAGCGGCCTGCATGCAGGCATCGCGCCGCTTTTTCCAGGCGGCTTGCCCGTCCTTCAGGTGCTGGATGTCCTGCTTGCCGCTCATCGTCACTTCGGTCGAGGCAAGGGCCGCGTCGTAGACCTCCTTTATGTCTTGATTGAGGAATGCCAGGTCGTCGTGCTTGCAGATGTATTTTTCGGCGGCGTTGTAGATCGACGAGCAATCGTAGATGAGGCCATCTGCGTGTGCCGCGGGCGCTGCAACGACAAGGGCCAGCACGATGCCAGCCAACAAACTCGACGAACGCATTAAGTCTTCTCCCTAGCCGCTATTGCTGGCTGGTCGAATTGTGCTCTAGCAACGTCCCCGGCTGGAGTAAATACGTCAGAGCGGGTGTTGGCCGCCGCATCATGTCGCGGGGTGGGCAAACGCCCTTCGATGCGGAATCGCCTGAACGTGGGCGATTTTGTATGGTTGCGGCGCCGCCGATGCACCGCAGCGTTTTGCCGTTCGCCACGCTGCCATCTTCGGTTATCATGGTTCTCGCGGCTTGAGGGCGGAGCGGGGTCAACGCCGGGACAAGCGGTCCCGGATCGCAGCAGGGGAGCGCGATCATGACGATTACGGTGGGTCAGGCGATTCCGGAGGCAACGGTCGAGTACTGGCGGCGGGGGTCGCCGGGGGCCAAGCACATGCAGCTTTCGGACACGCGCGGGTCGTGGCTGGTGCTGTTCTTCTATCCGCGCGATTTCTCCTACCTGTGCCCCGGTGAGATCGCGGCGTTTGCGGCGCTGGCCCAGGATTTCGCCGACGCCGACGCGGCCATCGTCGGCGCCAGCACCGACAGTTATTTCAGCCACAATGCCTGGTTCGCCCAGAACGACGTCCTGGCGGGCGTCAATTTCCCGATCATCGCCGATGCCTCGCATGAACTGGCGCGCCTGTTCTCGGTGTTGCTGTCGGACGGCTCGGCCTTGCGCGGTACCTTCATCATCGACCCGGAAGGGGTGCTGCGCCACATGAGCGTCAACGACCTCGACGTGGCGCGCAATGTGGGTGAGACGCTGCGGGTTCTGAGGGCGCTGCAAAGCGGCGAATTGTGCCCCGCCGGCTGGCAGCCCGGCGACGCCAGCCCCAGCCCCTACAACGAATGGCTGGCGCGGGTGTTTCCCAAGCTGAAGAAATCGGCGCTGGTCGATGCGTCAAAGCGCGTGCGCCCGGTGATCTACGAGCGCGGTGACATCATCCTGCGCCAGGGCACGCCGTCCGACAAGTTCTACATCATCAAGGAAGGCCATGTGAGCGTCATCCGCCGCACCCGCGACGGCAACGAGGTGGAACTCGCCAAGCTCGGCGAGGGCGACGTGTTCGGCGAGATGGGCATCCTCACCGGCAACCGCCGCACCGCCGATGTCCGCGCCGATACCGGCGTCGCGGCCTACGCGCTCGACTGGGACGACTTCAAGGCGATCATCGACCAGTCGGTGCCCACCGCCAAGGATTTCATGGAAATCGTCGAGCAACGCATCAAGGCGATGCCGGAATAGGCATCACCCCATCTGCCGGTCGATCCAGTCCCTCACCCTGAAGTAGCGGCCCAGCCACGGCACGAACCACGGATTGCCGCGATAGGCCCAGTGGTCAGGAAAGACAGGGGCGTCGAAGGCGCATTTGTAGTTGGCCACGCCGGCCAGCTTCCTTGCCGTCTGAGTGCCGAGATAGGTCATCATGGCGACGCCTGAGCCGTTGCAGCCCATGGCGTAGTAAAGCCCGTTCATCTCGCCCATGTGCGGCACTTCATCGAAGGTGAAGGCGACGTTGCCGGTCCACGCATGGGTGATCCTGACGCCCTTCAGTTGCGGCAGGCGGTCGGTCATGAAGCGGTAGAGGATGGGGGCGGTTTCCTCAGGTGTGTAAGAACCGAACTTGGCGCGGCCGCCGAAGATCAGTCGGCGGCGGTTGCCTGACATGCGGTAGTAGGTGAGGACGCGCCGGGTGTCGTAGATGGATCGGTTGTTGGGAAATAAGGAAAAGGCGAGGTCTTCGGGCATCTCCTCGGTGGCGATGATATAGCTGCCGACCGGCAGGACGCGGCGCTGCAGGGCAGGCGTGGCGGAGCCGGTATAGCCGTTGGTGGTGACGATGACGTCGCCTGCCACAAGATCGCCGCGCCCGGTTGAAAGCTTCCAGCCCTTGCCGTTGCGCGAAAGGGTGTTGACCGGCGCGCGGGCACAGATCGTGATGCCGCGCCTGATCGCTGCCTGCAGCAGCCCGCGAAAGTATTTCGCCGGATGCAGGTGGGCGGCGCGGCCGATGACCATGCCGCCGCGGTAATAGTCCGAGGCGATTTCCTCGCGCTGGCGCTCGCGCGGCAGCAGCCAAGCTTCCGAACGGGCATCGGCGTTGAGGCTGTCGATCTTGCCGGCGAGTTTTCTGTAATGGCTCGAGCACCAGGCGCCGCCGAAGCGCCCCGTCCTGGTCCACTCGCAATCGATCTTTTCGCGCGCGATCAGGTTTTCCACCAGGCTGAAACTGTCGGCGGCATCGGCATAGAGCGCCGCGAGGCGCTCGGCGTTTTCCGAACCGGTATAGCGCTTGCCCACCGCCACGCCGCCCGACACCATGCCGCCGGAGCGCGATGAGCCGCCGAAGCCGGGGAACTCGGCATCCAGCACCACCGCCTCGATGCCGAGGTCGTGCAGTTCGATGGCCGCCGAAATGCCGGCATAGCCGCCACCGATGATGGCGACGCGGGCTTCCTTGGGCACATCGACGAGATCGCCGGCGGTCGGCTCGGCCTCATCCCACCAGAACGGCTTCAGTTGAAAATCGGAATGAAATATGCCGCCACTCACCATGCCAGGTCCTCCGTTGCCGCGTCGACCCTAGCGCAACGGTGAAGCCGCCGGAAGGAGGGACGGATCCACCGCCAATTACCTGAAGAGTTTTGGCTGGCAACCGGGCCGTGGCTACGACCAGCCGGCCTTGCGTGAATGGAACAAGTCGGACAACTACATCCGGGCGCTGGCCTATTTCGCCGGGTTGCTGAAGCGCGGGTGAGGGCCGCTCAGGCCCCCAGCGTCTTCCATCCCTTCGACGGCGCAAAGCGGGGACCGTGGGCTTTCTCCAGCGCCTCCAGCCGCTCCACCACCGTGGCGATGCCGACCTTTCTTGCGTAGTTGAGCGGTCCGCCGCGGAAGGGGGCGAAACCGGTGCCGAAGATCATGGCGGCATCGGCGGCATCGGCATCCTCGACCAGCCCGGCGGCCATGCAGTCGGCCATGGCGTTGAGGAGGGAAAGCACCAGGCGGTCTTCCAGCGCCTTGTCGGGCCGGGCCTCGCCTTCGGCCTTTTGCGGCTTGCCGTCCTTCCAGACATAGACGCCCTTGCCCGACTTCTTGCCGAGGCTGCCCCGCTTCACTAAATCCTCGAACCACGACGGCACGTCGGGCAGGGCGCGGTCCTTGACCTCGGCCTTGAGGACATGGGCCACGTGCAGGCCGACATCGAGGCCCACCTGGTCGGCCAGTTCGATGGGTCCCATGGGCATGCCGAAGGCTTCCATGGTGGCATCGATCACTTCCGGCTTGATGCCCTCGGCAAAGGCGAGGAAGGCCTCCATCATGTACGGCGTGAGCGCCCGGTTGACGAGGAAGCCGGGGGCGGACTTGACCGGTAGCGGCAGCTTGTCGAGGGCATCGATGAATGAAAGCGCCCGGCTGGCCACCTTGTCGTCGAGCCCTTCATGGGTGACCATTTCAACCAGCGGCATCTGGGCCACCGGATTGAAGAAGTGGATGCCGCAAAAGCGCTCCGGGCGCTTCAACCCCTTCGCCAGATCCTCCAGTTCGATGGAGGAGGTGTTGGAGGCGAGAATGGCGTCCTTCTTCATGGCCTTTTCAGCACGGGCATAGACCTGGTGCTTGATGTCGGGATTTTCCGGCACCACCTCGATCACCAGATCGGCCCTGGCAAGCCCGGAACCCTCAACATCCGGCATCAGCCGGTCAAAGGCCGACTGGCGGTCCTTTGGCGTATAGAGCCGGCGTTGAAACAGTTCACCGGCGCGGCCAATTGCCGGGGCGATGAATTTCATCTCGCGATCTTCCAGCGTCACCCTGAAACCGCGCAACGCCGCCCAGGCCGCGATATCGCCGCCCATGACGCCGGCGCCGATGACGTGCACATGGGTCATGTCGTGGGTGGCGCCCTTGGCATAGCCTTTGAGTTTCTCGCGCAGGAAAAAGCAGCGCACCAGGTTCTGCGAGGTTTCCCCCGTCAGCAGGTGGGCAAACGAGCGGGTCTCGGCCGGGCGCAGCGCCGAGGCATCGTCGCCATGCGCCTTCCATAAGTCGATCAGCGCGAAGGGGGCGGGATAATGGTCGCGGCGGGCCTTTGCCGCCGTCTCGCGCTCCATGCGCGCGGCGATGATGCCGCGCAGGGGCGAGAAGTTCATGGCGCGGCCGATGGGGCCCTTGGCATCGGCTTTCTTGACATCGCCGCGGATCGCCCAGCGTACGGCCTCGGCAAAATGGCGTTCCTCGGTCACCGCATCGACGAGGCCTTGCGACTTGGCCTTCCTGGCAATGAGGGTTTTTCCCGTGAGCATCGCCGTCATGGCATCGATGGGCTTCATGACGGCCAATGAGCGCCAGGTGCCGGCAAGGCCCGGATGCAAGCCGAGCATCACTTCAGGAAAGCCGAGGCGGGCATCGTCGGTGGCGATCCGATAGCGGCAGCAAAGCGCCAGTTCGAGCCCGCCGCCGAGGCAGAAGCCGTGGATGAGGGCGATGGTGGGCGCGGGAAAGTGGGCGAGCTTGTCGAAGACGGCAAGGCCGGAATCAATCATCGCGCGGATCGCCGCCTCATCGGTCTGCCCCACGAACTCGCCGATCTCGGCGCCGGCGATGAAGCCGCTTTGTTTGCCTGAGCGGATGACGAGCGCCTTGGGCGCGCGCTTGGCGGCGATGTCGAGCAGCCGGTCAAGGTCTTCCAGCACGCCCTTCGACAAGGTGTTGGCGGAAGCGCCTTGCTTGTCGATGATGGCCCACAGCACGTCCCCGTCGGTGACCAGCCGCCAATGGGCAAACGGCGGGTCGGCGGCGATGCTCTCGCCGTCGGGCAGGGTGAGCGGCGGGCGGGTGAGGGCTGCTTGCGCCTGGTCGGTGGCCATTTTCTTTTCCCTCACACCAGTTCGACCAGCATGGCGCCGCCCATGCCGCCGCCGATGCATTCGGTGGCGATGCCGAGACGGGCGCCCAGCCGGCGCATGACATGGATCAGGTGCAGCGTGATGCGGTTGCCGCTGGCGCCCACCGGATGGCCCAGCGCGATGGCCCCGCCATCGACATTGAGGCGATCGTGGTCCACTTCGCCGAACACCTCGTCCAGTCCGAGCAGGATCTGGCAAAAATCCTTGTCGGTCCATGCTTTCAGGCATGACAGCACCTGGGCGGCAAACGCTTCGTTGAGTTCCCAGGCGCCGATGTCGGTGCGCTTCAATCCGTGCCGCTGCATGACGCGGGTCGAGGCGAGCGCCGGTCCCAGCCCCATGACGGCCGGGTCGCAAGAGCCCCACTGGCAGTCGATGATGCGGGCCATGGGTTTGAGGCCGAAGCGCTTCACGGCGTCCTCGGAGGCGATAATGGTCCACGAGGCGCCGTCGCTGATCTGCGAGGAATTGCCGGCTGTCACCTTGCCGAAGGGGCGCTCGAAGGCGGGCTTCAGCTTGGCCAGCTGGTCGGCCGAGTTGTCGGGGCGCACGCCGGTGTCGAAATCGTAGACCCGGCCCTTCCTGTCCACCATGGGCTGGAGTTCTTCCAGCCGGCCTTCCTTATGGGCGGCGGCGAGCCGGTGATGGCTGCGGGCGGAATATTCATCCGCCTGGCGCCGCGAAATGCCGAAGCGATGGGCGAGGATTTCCGCCGTCTGGCCCATGTTGATCTTCACCACCGGGTCGGTAAGGCCGGTCAGCAGCGAGATTTCGGGTTTTACGAAGGCAGGGCGAAAGGCGGTGAGGGCCTGAAGCCGCTGGGAGAGCGTCCTTGCCGACATGAAGCGGCCGAACCACGCCGCACCGGCCTTTGAAAACAGCAAGGGGGCGTGCGACAGGGCCTCGGCGCCACCCGCCAGGATGAGGTCGGCATGGCCGGCGGCCACGTAACGCCAGGCGGTGTCGATGGACTGCTGGCCGGAGGCGCAGTTGCGCTGCACCGTCCAGCCCGGCACCCCGACACCGCACCCCAGGCGCAGCGCCGCGACGCGTCCGGGGTTCACCTCATCGGCCGCCACATTGACGCAGCCGAGGATCACCTCGTCGATATCGGAAGGCGCAAACGGCTGGCGCGCCAATAGAGGACGCCCGCACTGCACGGCCAGATCGACGGGCGAAAACGGGCCGGCCCTGGTGCCTGCCTTGAGGAAGGGGGTGCGGGCGCCGTCGACGATATAGACGGGCCGACCCATCGCCTCCAGCGGCTTGGCCGGGGCTTTCTTTCTGGGGGAGGGGGATCTGGCCATCACGCAGCCTTGCCTCTTGGCTTGCGCGCCGCCGGCCTCTTGCCGGTTAGCTCCTCGGGGGCGAAATCGTCGACCTTGGAGACCTCGCGCACCAGTTGCATGGCTTCGGTGAGGCGGGCGGCCTCATTGCCAGTGATCAGGTCTTGTCGCTGGGCCTCTTCCACCGAGCGCACCCGGCCTTTTCGCATCACCGCCCTGACCGGCTCCAGTTCGCAGACGAGGCGGAAGGCATGGTCGAGCTTGCCCAGTTCGATGTCGTCGGCCACGTAGATGCCCTCCGACAAGCGGTCGCGAGCAGCCGTCGGTTCGGAAATGGTGTCGGCAACCTTTTGCGACAGGCGATCGCGCGGCTTTGAGCAGACGACGCCGAACGGCTGGATCTTCAGGCGCAGGTACCACGCAACAAGGCGCATGGGGAAATTGTCGATGACGTCCTTCAGCGCCTGGTCGGCGGCATTGAGGCTCACTCTCACCGCATGGTCGCATAACGGCCAGTCCTCGGCCGGGCGCCCGGTATCGGCGTAGCGCTTCAGGGTGGCGCAAGCGAGGTAGAGTTCCGACAGCATGTCGCCGAGGCGGGCGGAGATGGTCTCCTTGCGCTTCAGCGCCCCGCCCATGGTCACCATGGCGGCTTCGGAGACCAGCGCCAGGGCAGCGGACAGGCGCTTGATCTGGCGGTAGTGGCGCGCTTCGGGGCCGGAGACCGGCGAGCGCGACACGAGCCCGAACGTCCAGCCGCGCCAGGCAGCGCGCAGCAGCGTCATGCAGGTGTAGCCGGCGTGGCGGTACAAGATCTTGTCGAAAGCCTCGACAGCCGCATCGTCGTCTTGCATCTGGGCGGCGGCGATTTCCTCCTGGATGAAGGGGTGGCATCGGATGGAGCCCTGACCGTAGATCATCAGCGAGCGGGTCATGATGTTGGCGCCTTCCACCGTGATGGCGATGGGGATGGCGCGGTAGGCCGAGGAGAGATAGTTCTTCGGCCCGTCGATCACCGCCTTGCCGGAATGGACATCCATGGCGTCATTGGTGGCGCGGCGCATGGCCTCGGTGGCGTGGTACTTCATGATGGCCGAGATGACCGCCGGCTTTTCGCCCATGTCGAGGGCCTGCAGGGTGAGGCGGCGAGCGGCGTCCAGCTTGTAGGTGTCGGACGCAATGCGGGCGACGGCTTCCTGCACGCCTTCAAAGCGCGACACGGGCAGGTTGAACTGCTCGCGGATGCGGGCATAGGCGCCGGTGGAAAAGGCCGCCACCTTCATGCCGGAAACCGACATGGCCGGCAGCATGACGCCGCGCCCGGCGGCCAGCGCCGTCACCAGCATGCGCCAGCCCTGGCCGATCCTTTCCTGGCCGCCGATGATCCAGTCCATGGGGACGAAGACGTCGGTGCCGGTATTGGGACCGTTGGGAAAGGCCTGCATGCCGGGATAATGGCGGCGGCCGATGGAAACGCCCTTGGTGTTGGTGGGGATGAGGGCAAGGGTGATCCCCAGGTCCTCCTCGCCGCCCAGCAGCCTGTCGGGATCGGTGAGCTTGAAGGCCAGGCCCAGCACCGTGCACACCGGTCCCAGCGAGATATAGCGCTTCGACCAGTTGACCCGCATGCCCAGTGTATTCTTGCCGTTCACTTCCCCCCAGGCCACCACGCCGACGTCGGTCATGGCGGCGGCATCGGAGCCGGCATCGAGGCTGGTGAGGCCGAAGGCAGGGATATCGCGTCCGTCGGCGAGGCGCGGCAGCCAGTAGCTCTTCTGCTTGTCGGTGCCGAACATCATCAACAATTCGCCAGGACCTAGGGAGTTGGGTACGATCACCGTGACGGCGGCTGAGGGCCCGCGCGAGGCGATCTTCATGACGATCTCGGAATTGGCGGATGGCGAAAAGCCCTTGCCGCCATATTCGGGCGGGATGATGAGGCCGAGAAAGCCCTGGTTCTTGACGAAATCCCATATGTTTTTGGGGATGTCGCGGTCGCTGAAGGTGATCTGCCAGTCGTCGATCATCCGGCACAGTTCTTCCACTGGGCCATCGAGGAAGGCGCGCTCGGCGTCGCTGAAATGATGGACGGGGGTGTCCAGGAGCATGGAGAAGTTGGGGTTGCCGCGCATCAGTTCGGCGTCGAACCAGATGGAGCCAGCGGCCAGCGCCTCGCGCTCGGTCGGCGACATGCCGGGCAGGACCGAGCGCACCCAGTGGAGCAACGGGCGGGTAAGATAGCGCTGACGGAAGCTTTCGGAATGGGCGGCCATGGGGCGTGATCCTTCAGCGACGGCGGACGTGCCGTCAACTTGAACTCTGCCACCTGCCGGGCGACGGGCCAAGAGGCGATTTTTGCCGGTTGACCGCGCCCGAAAGGTGGATCAATCGTCCGGCAGAATGGCGTTCACGTCAAAATCATGCAATGGCCTGTTTGATGCGCTGGACTCCGCAAAGCCCCTTGTTAGAGTGGGTTGATGCTGTTATATGCAAATGATTATCAACTGCGATAATCCCGCATAGGGCACTGTCGCGAGGGCAGAGACCACACATGCGGGGGCGGGGTTGGCTGTCGGGCTGGAGACGAAAGCGCGGCGCGCCACCGCTTGAGGAGGCCTTTTCCACCATCGCGACGCCGGCTGGCGGGCCGGGCTGGCGCCGGCTTCTTGCCTTCGTCGGACCGGGTTACCTGGTGGCGGTCGGCTACATGGACCCGGGCAACTGGGCAACCTCGATCGCCGGTGGTTCGGCCTTCGGCTACACGCTTTTGTCCATGACCCTGATTTCCAGCCTCATGGCCATCGTCCTGCAGGCGCTGTGCGCACGCCTCGGCATCGCCACGCGGCGCGATCTGGCGCAGTCGTGCCGCGACAGCTTTCCGCGCCCGGTCGCCGTCGGCTTGTGGGCGCTGGCCGAGGCCGCCATCGTTGCCACCGACCTCGCCGAGGTGATCGGCACGGCGATTGCCCTCAACTTGCTGTTCGGCATTCCAATCCAGATCGGGGTGCTGGTGACGGCGCTCGATGTGTTCCTCATCCTGGCATTGCAGAATCTCGGTTTTCGCTGGATCGAGGCCTTCGTCATCGCGCTGACGGCGGTGATTGCCGGCTGCTTTGCGGTCGAGATGGTGCTTGTGCAGCCAGAGTTTGCAGGCGTCCTCGCCGGGCTGGTGCCGACCCCGGAGATCGTTACCAACCCGGCCATGCTTTACATCGCGCTGGGCATTCTCGGTGCCACGGTGATGCCGCACAATCTGTACCTGCATGCCGCCATCGTGCAAACGCGCCACGTTGACCCGGATGAGAAGAGCAAGCGCGCCGCCATCCGCTATGCCACGATCGATTCAACCGTTGCCCTGTTGCTGGCGCTGGTGATTAACGGCGCCATTCTGGTGCTGGCGGCGGCGACCTTCCACAAGTCGGGCCAGTTCGACGTCGCCGAGATCCAGCAGGCCTTCCGCCTCCTGACCCCGATGCTGGGGACGGCGCTGGCGTCGATTCTTTTCGCGGTGGCGCTGCTGGCTTCGGGGCTCAATTCCACCGTCACCGCGACGCTCGCCGGGCAGATCGTCATGGAGGGCTTTCTCGACATCCGCCTGCCGCGCTGGCTGCGGCGGCTCATCACCCGCTCGCTGGCCATCATCCCGGCGGCGGCGATTGCCCTGCTTTACGGCGAGAAGGGGACGGCCGAACTGCTGGTCCTGTCGCAGGTGGTGCTCAGCCTGCAACTGCCGTTCGCCATGGTGCCGCTGGTGATGTTCACCTCAAGCCGCGCCAAGATGGGGGCCTTCGTTGCGCCGCGCTGGCTGAGTCTTCTGGCCGGGGTCATCGCGGTCATCATCATCGCCTTGAATATCAAGCTGATATGGGACTTTGCGGCGGCGGCTTGAGAAACCGATTCAGCCACGCGGCGACCCCCGGGGTGATGGATTTGAGGGTGGATACTTTCCTTGATTGCTTTTGCCCATTCTCCACCGTCATGCCGGGACTTGATCCCGGCATCCATGCCGCTGGGGCTTGCGGCGGTCGCATGCCTCAGATCAGCTTCAGCGCCTTGAAGCTGGCGTGGCCCTTGCGGCCGATGATGATGTGGTCGTGGACGGTGATGTTGAGCTTTTCCGCCGCCTCGATGATGCGCTTGGTCATGTCGATGTCGGCGCGTGACGGCATCGGGTCGACGCCATCCAAGAAGGCTACCGCCAGTCCGCAATCCAGATGGTGGCGGGCAGCGGCTCGTCACTCGCTCAGGTAATAGCCTCAGCCCATGGCGAGCCAGCCAAGCTCAAGTACCTCCGTCAGGCTATCTTGTCCGGTGACCACCGTGAAATGCGCCGCATTGGACTGTCGGTCACTATGGCCCGCCGGCGCTCAGCAACCTAGCCCACCGGCACTCTCCGTGATGCGCCCCAAGCGCTCAGAGATGGTCCGAGCCCATCACACGGGGGTCTTGGGGGCGCCGAGGTGTAATTATTTTGTACCCCATAGGCCCCAATATAACCCTTTGAGAATGAGCTAAGCCATTGTTTTAATAGGGCAACGATGGGTCCGGTAAGCTCATGCGGAACTGTTCCCTGGTTTCATAGGCCATGGCGGCGCGGCAATAATCGAGCACCGCGGTCCATGACGACAGGGCGCTGCGGTCCATCATCTCGCCCTTTGCCAGTCTCAGAGCGGCGGCCTGCACCAGTTTCAGTTCCTGCACCACCCGTTCGCCCACGCCGTCCACTTCGCGCAATACCTCAGGGGGCGCCGAGACCACTTCGGCGAAGTTGCCGAAACGCCCGATCAGCGCCTTGGCGATCGGCTTGGTGTCGCCGCGCGGAAACACCCGGAAGAGAATGAGTTCCAGAAGCTCGTAATCGGGCAGGGCATCGGCGCCGCCGTTGGAGAAGCGCTCGCGCAGGCGCTCCCGGTGGCCCTCGAAATGGGCCTTGCCGCCGGCTTCGCGAAAGCCTTTAGCCCGCATTTCTCAAACTCACTGCACCCTGCGTCGCATTGCGGTGAGCCGGATACGGGCGCGGGGTGCGAAAGGCGTATCGGGCCATACGGTTGAGCGCCCCGCGCCCGCAGGCGGCCGCCGCAATGCGACCCTGAGGGCCGGCTGAAAATGGCGACTGGCTGCGTCGAGCGGCTTGCGCGTACTGCCGGTACGCCCAGCACCTCTCTCCTGGCCTGTCGCCATTTTGAGCCGGCGCAGAGTGTAATGAGCTTGAGAAATGCGGGCCAGCCATGGCCGGATCAGCCGGATCTGGGGTGGGTCGGCATGTCGAGGCCGGCGGGCGAATAGGTGAAGACCTCGCAACCCTCCTCGGTGATGCCCACCGCGTGCTCGAACTGGGCCGACAGCGAGCGGTCGCGGGTCACTGCCGTCCAGCCGTCGGAGAGGACCTTTACCTGCGGGCGGCCGAGATTGATCATCGGCTCGATGGTGAACAGCATGCCGGGCCTGAGTTCGACGCCCTCGCCGGGGCGGCCGTAGTGCAGGATGTTGGGCATGTCGTGGAACATGCGCCCCAGGCCGTGGCCGCAGAAATCGCGCACCACCGAACAGCGCTCGCCCTCGGCATAGGACTGGATGGCATGACCGATGTCGCCGGTGGTGGCGCCGGGACGGGCGGCGGCGATGCCGCGCTTCAGGGCCTCATAAGTCACCTCGATCAGGCGCTCGGCGCGGCGCGAGATATCGCCGGCGGCGTACATGCGGCTCGAATCGCCATGCCAGCCATCGACGATGAGGGTGATGTCGATATTGAGGATGTCGCCGGATTTGAGCGGCCTGTCGCCCGGAATGCCGTGACAGACCACATGATTGAGCGAGATGCACGAGGCGCGCGGATAGCCGCGGTAATAGAGCGTGGCGGGCACCGCGCCATGATCGAGGGCGAACTGCAGCACCAGATCGTCAAGCGCGGCCGTGGTGACGCCGGGCCTGACGTGGGCGGCCAGCATGTCGAGGGCGGCGGCGGTCAACTGGCCGGCCTTCATCATGCCTTGAAAGGCATCGGCCCCGTACAGCTTGACCTGACCGGTGTTGGTCTGGGGGGCGATGGCGGCGTCGATATAGCTCATGGTTCAGCGACAATCGGTAGGGGTTGGTTGAGACATATCCTGTCGAGACCTAACTGGCAATCATAGGCGATAGCTTCAACCCCCGCCGCTGTGGCGCGGGCGAAGGCTGCGTCATAGGCCGGATCGATATCGCGGGCAAAGGTGAAGCGGGCGCAGTCGTTGCGCTGCACCAGATAGAACATCACGGCGCGATGCCCCTCGGCCACCATTCGGGCCAGTTCGTCCAGGTGCTTGGCGCCGCGTTCGGTGACGCTGTCGGGAAACTCCGCCAGACCGGGTTGGCGCGACAGGTGCACGTTCTTGACCTCGACATAGCACGGCGGGCGGCCTGCATCCTCAAGCAGGATGTCGATGCGGCTGTTGATCCCGTATTTCACCTCGTTGCGCAAGCTTTCGTAACCGGCAAGCTCGGCCACCTCGCCAGCGCGGATGGCCTCGGAGACGATGCGGTTGGGATGGCCGGTATTGATGCCGACCCTGACCGGGCGGCCGCCGAAGTCGATCTCCAGCATCTCCCAGGTGTGGCGGTATTTACGGGTCTTGCTGTCGGAGGTGGACAGCCACACCGTCGAGCCGGGCTCGGTCAGGCCCTTCATGGAGCCGGTATTGGGGCAGGTCGCCGTCACCGTCTCGCCGCCGTCGAGTTCGACATCAGCGAGAAAGCGCTTGTAGCGGCGGATAAGGCGGCCGCGGATCAATTCGGAAGGAAAGGTCATGGCCGGACGGTAGCCGTTTGGGGTCGTGGCAGGCAAGTAGCCCGGATGCAGCAAAGCGAAATCCGGGATCGTCATGTTTTGCTTGGAAGCTATATTGAAGGCTTCGGTGATTCTCGGCCAGCAGTCATGCCTTATCTCTCACATTATACGAACCGATCGGGCCTCGAAGGCATCGCAGAAACGCATTCGCTTTGGGGTACGAATTTCCTCGATGTGAACGACTCCTCTGAATTCCTCTATGCGTGGTCCTTGCTGCTGCAGGACGCATTGCGGGACGTCCTGAATCATATCCCCGATGATCAGAAGCGGCCGGACTGCAATTTAGATGCAGAGACGGAGCACATCGCGTCGATGTTGCGTGGCTCGATAAAGGGCGGCGAAGGGTACGGCCATCTCTACATGACTTCGTTTGCACAGGCGGCAACCGATGACCAAGAGCACCGAGGAATACTAACGCTCTGGGATCGGTACACGCGGCACCAAGGTTATTGTCTTCAATTCGACCGAGACGACCTCAAACGAATGATGAGCCTAGATTCGCAACGTTCGAACTACGGTGCACTCGGCCTCAAAAGAGTTTGCTATGGGATAGACCCGGATGCTTATGACTACAGAGAGTTGCGCTCTCAATTGGCTCAGAGATTGATTGTTCAAATGCTACGAACAAGGCCCGACCTGAGGGTAGAACCCAAGTGGCAGGGCATGTGGGCCGAAAGCTACCTCGAGCGCCAAATTTTGGACTTTTGCGCCACACATAAGGACCCATGCTTCGAGGATGAACGAGAGATTCGGCTGTTTGGATATCCGGTTGCACAGGCGGAATCGCGGGTATTCTTCGGCATGGCATACCGCAAGCCGATCAGAACTACGGCGAACGGTAAGCGTTACGTCGTGTTTGGGGAAAGCTGGAAGCCTGGAATTTGGCCGCGCCGAATCATCATTGGCGCGAAAGCCGATCCTAATATCGACGCCCCTGTTGCAAAATTTCCAAATCGACCCGAAGTGGTGCACGCAGAGCTTCCAATAGCGTGATGTTAGTAGTGAAATTTGGGTCCATCACGTTCTGTGCTGGAAGCCCGGATTACGCTCTGCTTCAGCAAGGCTCTGCTAGTCGCGAGGCAAGCGAAAGACTTGCCAATCGGGCGCGTTTGGAGGATTAGCTCTCCCATGACCAACGCAACCGAAACCCCACCCACCGCCGCCGTGCTGCTGATCGGCGATGAAATCCTTTCCGGGCGCACCAAGGACCGCAATCTCGGTTATATCGCCGATTTTCTCACCGCGCTGGGCGTCGACCTCAAGGAGGCGCGGGTGGTGCCCGATATCGAGGAAGAGATCGTGGCGGCGGTCAATGCGTTGCGCGCCCGCTACACCTACGTCTTCACCACCGGCGGCATCGGTCCCACCCACGACGACATCACCGCCGATGCGGTTGCAAAGGCGTTCGGGGTGCCGATCGGCCATAACCCCGAGGCAGTAAAAATCCTGATGGAGCATTTCGCCGCCATCGGCCGCGAGCCCAACGAGGCGCGGCTGCGCATGGCGCGCACGCCGAAGGGTGCGGAACTGGTGCGCAATGCCGTCTCCAAGGCGCCGGGCTTTCGCATCGGCAATGTCTACGTTATGGCTGGCGTGCCGAAGATCATGCAGGCGATGCTGGACGAGATTGGCCCCGGGCTGACGCACGGTACGCCGATCATGTCGCGCAGTGTGCCTTTCAGCATCGGCGAGGGCGATCTGGCCAAGCCGCTGGCGGAGATCCAGGAGCGCTATCCCGACGTGGTGATCGGCTCATATCCGTTCGAGGCGGGGGGGCGGTTCGGGTCCAATATCGTGCTCAGAAGCCGCGATGAGGTGCGTCTTGCCGCCGCCACTGGCGAAGTCGAGGCGCTGGCGGCCCGCCTCAAGGACGAACGCGACGCGGTGGCGTGGACGTGACTGGGCGGAGGTGATCAGGCCGCCGCGGCAGCCGGTGCCTCGAGCGCCCGGGTCACCGAAGCAACCAGTTCCTCGCGGGTAAAAGGCTTGTTGACCAGCTCCAGGTTTTTCGGCAGGCCCGGCACTTCTTCGAGGTTGCCGGCGGTATAGCCCGAAGCGAACAGCACCTTCAGGTCCGGGCGCAGGGTGAGTGCGCGGGCGGCCAGTTCGGGGCCGTTCATGCCCGGCATCACCACATCCGACAGCATCAGGTCGATGTCGGGTCGTGTTTCGAGGATGGCCAGCGCATCGTCGCCGCAGGCCGCATCGAGCACTTCCAGCCCGGTATCCTCGATCATGGCGACGGCCACGTCGCGCACCTGGTGATTGTCTTCCACCACCAGCACCACGCGGCGGTGAGGGGCGGGCTCGCTTTGAGGTTCTGCCGCTTCGTCGTCAGCTGCCTCGGAGACGGCAGGGACGTCCTCATCGCCTGCCGGCTCGGATGCCTGGCGCGGTTCGCTCTCGGCGGCAGCCGGTTGTGATATCTCAGCTTCGGGCTCTGCGCTGGCCGTGGGTTCGCTCTCTGGCTCCGGCTCGGCTTGTGCTTTTGTTTCCGGTTCTGCTTCTGCTTCTGCCGGTGCGGCCACGACAGCCTGGCGGGCCGGCGGTGTCGCGGCGGGATGACAATCGAGCGGACCGGTGGCCTGCTGGTCGTCCCATTGCGGTTCCGCTGGCACGGCCGGCTTGGCGGCGCCCAGGCGCGGCAGGTAGATCGACATGGAGGTGCCGACGCCGACCTCTGAGGCGATCGACAGGTAGCCGCCGGACTGGCTGGCGAAGCCGTAGATCATTGACAGGCCGAGGCCGGAACCGGCTTCGGGGCCCTTGGTGGTGAAGAACGGCTGGATCACCTTGTCGATGATTTCCGGCGGCATGCCGTGGCCGGTATCGGTGACGCGGATCAGCACGTATTCGCCGGGCCGCATGTCGACCTTGCCCTCGACATCGTCATCGCTGAATACCACGTTGGCGGTTTCGATGGTCAAGGTGCCGCCTTGTTCCATGGCGTGGCGGGCGTTGATGGCGAGGTTGAGGAGGGCGGTTTCGAGCTGGGTGCGATCGGTGGCGATGGGCCACACATCCTCGCTCGTCTTGATCTCCAGGCGGATCTGCTCGCCGATGGTGCGGATCAGCATGTCGCGGGTATCGAGCACCAGGGCGTTGACGTCGATGTTCTCGTCTTCCAGCGTCTGCTGGCGCGAGAAGGCGAGGAGGCGGCGCGTGAGTTCGCTGCCCCTTGTGGCGGCGTCCATGGCCGAACGGATGCGCTTGACCACCTTGGGATCGTCGGGAATGGCGTTTTCGGTGAGCTGCAGGTTGCCCATGACGACCATCAGGAGGTTGTTGAAGTCGTGGGCGATGCCGCCGGTCAGGCGGCCGACGGCCTCCATCTTCTGGGCCTGGAGGAACTTGCGCTCCATCAGCCGCTGGTCGGTGATGTCCTGACAGATGCCGTGCAGGCGAGCGATATTGCCGTCGCCATCGTATTCGGGGTCGATGTGGGTGCGGATGCGCCGGGTCTTGCCGTCGCGGGCGGTGACGTTGATCTCGAAAGGCTGCACGGTGTGGCCGCCGGCGGCCTTGTCGAAGGCTTCAGTCCAGCGCTCGACGTGGTCGTCCTGGATGACGGCGAACAGGGTTTCGAAATCCTGCATGGGCTCCGACTTGTCGAGGTCGAAGACCACGTACATCTGGTCGGTCCACTCCGAGGTGCCGGTCGCCAGGTCATGCACCCACGAGCCGATGCGGGCGACCGCCTGGGAGCGCACCAGGTTCTGTTCGCTCACCTCGATGCGCAGGATGGCGGCCATTTCATCGGAGATGTCGCGGGCGAGGCCGATGGCCTTGACGGGCTTGGCGCTGATCGGGTCCTTGATGAGGCTGGCGATGAGTTCGATCCATACATAGTGGCCGGCCTCGTGGGCGATGCGGTAGCGATGGCGCATGTAGCCGACATCGCCGGACGAGGCTTGCATCCAGGCATCGATGGTGCGCATGCGATCATCGGGGTGGGCGCGGTCGTTCCAGGAGCCCAGCGACAGCGCCTTGGAGCCCTTTGGCAGGCCCAGCATCTCGTAGATTTCCGGCGCGAAATTGCCGGTCTGGCGCTGCAGGTCGAAGTCCCACATGGCATAGCCGCCGGCCTTCACCGCCAGGTGCAGGCGGGTCTCGGTCTCGGCATTGGCCTCGCGCTGGCTCTCGGCGCCGCTTATGCCGATGAGCAGCAGGAACTCGTGGGTGCCGGAGCGGTGAAGCTGCGGGCGAAACAGGGTGGAGACCGCCTGGCCGGAGAGCTGGCAGGTGATCTCAATCTGGGCTGCCGAACGCGCGCCGGTGCCCGACAGGTCGGCATCCACATGGCGGGCATAGAACGGGGCGGTTTCGGTTTGCGACAGTTGCTTGCCGATCATGTCATATTTCGAGGTGCCCCAGCGGCGGCACAGGCACTGGGTGGCATCGACGATGCGCGACTCGGGCAAGGTGATGACGAGCATCTCGGCGGCGGCCATATCGAGCGCCTTGATGATCTCGCCGATGGTTCCGTTGGCATGCGACATGGGGGTGCGACAAATCCTGCTGGTGACAGCCTGCAATCTTGGGGCGGAATGGTTGCTCAATCGTTTAGGAATTGCGCACAATTGGGGAGCAGGGCGCGTTGCACCGCCTCGGGGCCTCGTCTATAGCTCGGCAGCGATGTGAAAGGTGGCTTGGGAGGGTGCGGCATGGACGGCGACAAGGCGAATGTGGACGAGCACTACCAGATGTCGTTTCCGGTCTCGTGGGACCAGTTCCACCGGGATTCGCGGGCCCTTGCATGGCGGCTGCACGGGCTCGGGCCGTTCGAGGCGGTGGTGGCGGTGACCCGCGGCGGCATGGTGCCGGCGGCGATCGTGGCGCGCGAACTGGAAATCAAGGTGATCGAGACGGTGTGCGTCGCCTCCTACGACTACGGCAAGCAGGGGGCGATCAAGGTGCTCAAGCCCGTCGATCGCTCGCTGTTCAAGGACGACGGGGGCGCGCGGGTGCTGATCGTCGATGATCTGGTGGACACCGGGCAGACGGCGAAGGTGGTGCGCGACATGCTGCCGAAGGCGCATTTCGCCACCGTCTACGCCAAGCCGGCCGGGCGGCCTTTGGTCGACACCTTTGTCACCGAAGTCTCGCAGGACACCTGGATCTATCTGCCCTGGGACATGACCCTGCAATTCGCCCCGCCCATTCGCGACGGCAAGCCGGGATGACAAGTTTTATGCGGACGTGGCGGAATCGGTAGACGCAACGGACTTAAAATCCGTTGGGAGCAATCCCGTGTGGGTTCAAGTCCCACCGTCCGCACCAGTAAAATCAATGTGTTAGATGGAAATAAACAGCTAACGGACGCAACCGTTCAAAATCGTGTCCGCATCAGGTTGTCGTCAAGTCGAACGTGAAGGCCGTGGTTAAGGTCTTGGACGAAGCATTGAACGCCGGCGCCTAATGAGACGTGAGCGTGAGCCGCTGGTCCGTGTCAGGCATCAAAGCCATATCGACACAGCCGCCAGCCCTTTTCGCCTCTCCTTGGCTCCCTGAGAGGCTCGGCTACGGGTTTTGATGCGTAAGGTCAGTCGCGCCGATTACCCCTTCGGCTTCCGCTCCACCGCCGTATTTGGCCTCGAGAAGCTGCTCTGGAGTCATGAACTTGGCGATAAAGTCACGGTTGTATGCCGCTTCCTTGTTGCTTGTGCTGCCGCTAAGTTGAACCACCTGTAGGCGAACACATATACGTAGTCGCGTGGCACACCGCGCCCCTTGCTGTACATGACGCCGATGTTGTATTGCGCCGTTGCATCTCCTTGCTCGGCCAGAGGCAGCCACAGCTTGAATGCCGTCGCATAGTCGCCCCGGTTATAAGCTGCCTTCCCATCTTCATACGGCCCCGCCATGGCGGCGCCGGACTTCCATGCCAGGATGCCCGCAATCAGCAGACGCTTCATCATCGCCTTCGCCTCCGCTGCTTTCATAAGCCTATCCCACCGTTAGCAGACTAGCATATTCGACGACGAAGCCGCGTGAAGATGGGCCAATCCTGTCAAATCCCGAAGGGACGTGGCCCATTTTGCCTCTGGACGTCACTTTGAGCGGCTTGAAG
>Ga0315540_10000225_pt1 | contig 31402 bp, 28 predicted proteins | sample SalMarSW160110MG_FD_203677 | JGI IMG/M metagenome (GOLD analysis project Ga0315540, IMG submission 203677) | Salt marsh sediment microbial communities from the Plum Island Ecosystem LTER, Massachusetts, United States - Salt Marsh Sediment SW1601-10 ...
CGCTGGCCGGGGTGGCCCGCCAGCGCTTCGAGGCGCTCGGCTATGACAACATCGAGGTGCGTCACGGGGACGGGTCGCTCGGCTGGGTCGAGCACGCCCCGTTCGGCGGGATCGTGGTGGCGGCCGGTGGGCCGGAGATTCCGCAGCCGCTCCTGGATCAGCTCGCCGAGGGCGCCAGCCTGGTGGTGCCGGTGGGAGAGACGCTCCGCTCCCAGCGGCTCGTGCGGGTGGTGCGGCGTCCGGGGGACCGCTTCGAGGCCGAACGTCTGGAGGCCGTGCGCTTCGTGCCGCTGGTCGGCGAGGCGGGCTGGCTGCCGGCCGACCTCGCGGCCTCGGAAGGCTCGGCGGCTCTCGAGCCGGTGCTGGCGGCGCCGGCGGCGGGCCTCGGGCCCGACCGGCCCGTGGTGCGGCTGCTCCGGGAGTCGAGCGAGCCGTTCGATGACATCGGGGAGGCGGAGCTTGGCTCCCTCGTGGAGCGGATCGGTGACGCCCGGATAGTGCTCCTGGGGGAGGCCACTCACGGCACGTCGGAGTTCTACCGCATGCGCGCCCGCATCACCCGAGAGCTCATCGAGCGGCGGGGCTTCCGGATCGTGGCCGTGGAGGCCGACTGGCCCGACGCGGCGAAGATCGACCACTACGCCCGCCTGCGGGAGACGCCGCCGCCCGAGTGGACCGCCTTCACGCGGTTCCCGACCTGGATGTGGAGGAACCGGGAGGTGCGCGACTTCGTGGAGTGGTTGCGGAGCTTCAACGCGGAGCGCGAGCCGGAGGACCGCGTGAGCTTCCATGGACTGGACCTGTACAGCCTGTTCCGCTCCATCGAGGCCGTGCTCGCGTACCTGGACCGGGTGGACCCGGACACCGCGCGGGTGGCGCGGGCCCGCTACGGCTGCCTGACGCCGTGGGAGCGAGATCCGGCCGTGTACGGCCGGGCCGCCCTCAACGGGACGTACCGCACCTGCGAGACGGAGGTCGTGCAGATCCTGCGGGACCTGCTGGCGCGCAGGATGGAGTATGCCGGCCGGGACGGCGAGACCTTCCTGGACGCGGTGCAGAACGCGCGCCTGGTGGCCAACGCGGAGCGCTACTACCGGATCATGTACTACGGGTCGGTGGAGTCGTGGAACCTGCGCGACCGCCACATGTTCGACACCCTCTCGACCCTCCTCGCCTTCCGCGGCGCCGATGCCCGTGCGGTCGTGTGGGCGCACAACTCCCATGTCGGGAACGCCGCGGCCACTGAGATGGGTGCGCGCGGCGAGCACAACGTCGGCCAGCTGTGCCGGCAGGACTTCGGGAACGCCGCCTTCCTGGTCGGGTTCGGGACCGACGCCGGCACGGTGGCGGCGGCCTCGGAGTGGGGCGGGGCCATGGAGATCAAGGACGTGCGGCCCTCGCACCCCGAGAGCTACGAGAGGCTCTTCCACGAAACGGGCCTGGAGGCCGCGCTCCTCCACCTGCGCGAGCCGGCGCGGCCCGAGGTGCGCGGGGAGCTGGAGCCGTCCAGACTGGAGCGCGCCATCGGCGTCATCTACCGGCCGGAGACCGAGCTGGCCAGCCACTATTTCCAGGCGTCGCTGCCGCACCAGTTCGACGAGTACGTGTGGTTCGACCGCACGCACGCCGTCACGCCCCTCGCCGGCCCGGAGCTCGAGGGCGTGCCGGAGACGTATCCGTTCGGACTCTAGCTCGACTCGCTACGATCCGACGAGCAGCGCCGCCGTATCCCGGGCGATCACCAGCTCCTCGTCAGTCGGGATGACCCGAACGCCGACGGCCGCGTCGGGCGACGAGATCACCGGCGCGCCGCGGTGGTTGCGCTCCGCGTCCAGCCGGACGCCCAGGTAGGCCGCTCCGGCGGCGATCCGGGCCCGGATGGCCGGCGCGTTCTCGCCGATTCCCCCGCTGAACACGAGCGCATCGAGGCCTCCGAGGGCGGACGCCATGGCGCCCAGCTGCTTCACCGCCAGGTAGCAGAACAGCTCCACCGCTGCCGCCGCGTCCTCGTCTTCGCCCTCCCTCTCCAGGAGGCGCCGCATGTCCGGGGAGGACCCCGAAACGCCCAGGAGTCCGGAGCGCCGGTTGACGAGCTCGTCGAGCTCGCCGACAGACAGTCCCCGCTCCCGCAGGAGGTAGAGGAGCACGCCGGGATCCAGGTCCCCGGGCCGCGTGGCCATCATGAGCCCGCCGGCCGGAGTGAAGCCCATGGTGGTATCCACCGGTCGACCCTCGAGCAGGGCGGCCAGGCTGGCTCCGCTCCCCAGGTGGGCCAGGACGAGGCGACGCGGGAGCCCCGCGGGCCCCGACATCTCCTCCATCCGGCCCCGCAGGTACTCGTAGGAGAGACCGTGGAAGCCGTAGCGCACCAGGCGGCGGCCGTCGGGCAACGCCGGCAACGGGAGGCGGTGGGCGACCTCCGGCATGTCCCGGTGGAACGCCGTGTCGAAGCAGGCGACCTGCGGGAGGCCACGGAAGGCATCGGCCGCCGCCCGCATGACCGACAGCTCGGCGGGCAGGTGGTCCGGCGCTAGCGGAACCAGCGCCTCGAGCGCGTCCAGCACCTCTCCGGTGATCCGGAGCGGCTCCACGAAGCGCTCGCCGCCGTGGACGATGCGGTGCCCGACCGCGTCGGGGCGCGCCCCGAGCGGCCCGCAGGAGTCCGAGGCGGGGCCCGCCAGCCAGTCGAGGATGGCGGCCAGGGCCCGGCGGTGGTGGGCGGCGTCGGGAGGGGCTGCCTCCGCGCCGGCGAGCGGCACCACGTTGATCGTCCGACCCGCCCCGTCCTCGATGCGGAGCTCGGCGTGCGGGCCTCCCAGGCCGGAAGCCCGTCCGGCCAGGAGTCGCTCCTCGCGCGCACCCATCCTGTGGAGGGAGAAACGGAGGCTCGAGGATCCGGCGTTCAGCGTGAGGATCCGCGGCCCCATGGCCGGCGCTCCCGCGCTTTCCGTCGCTCCGGAGTGCGGGCCCCGGCCCCCGGACGGCATCCGTGCCTCCCTCAGGCTCTCAGCCGGGCTTCCGGTAGAGCTCGTGGACGAGCCCGATGCGGCCGGAGGCGAACCCGTGCGCCGAGCCCGCCATGTACAGTCGCCACACCCGGTACGTGGGCCGACCCACCATGGCGATGGCCTCGTCGCGCACGGCCTCGAGCCGTCGTACCCAGTGACGGAGGGTCGTGGCGTAGTGCTCCCGCAGGCTCATCACGTCCCGCGTTTCGAACCCCACCGCCTCGGCCGGCGCCAGGCGCTCGCCCGCCGTGACCAGCTCGCCGTCGGGGAACACGTGGCCCTCGATGAAGCTCGTCCAGCGGTGGAAGAGCCGCTCGCGCAGGCGCCGGAGCCACGGCCGGGTGCTGTCCAGAGTGATGATGCCCTGGTCCAGGAAAAGGCCCCTCGGCTTCAGCTGCCGGAAGGCCGCCGAGAAGAACTCGGGCAGGTTCCGGCGCCCCACGTGCTCGACCATCCCCACGCTGACGATGGCGTCGAAGCGCTCGTCGTCCGGGAGGTCTCGGTAGTCCATGACCCGGATCTCGCACCGGTCGGACAGGCCCTCCTCGGCCAGCCGCTCCCGCGCGAAGCGGGCCTGGGGCTCGCTCAGGGTGATGCCGGTGGCCCGAACCCCGAAGCGCTCGGCGGCGAAGCGCACGAATCCGCCCCACCCGCACCCGATGTCGAGGAGGCGCTGCCCCGGCTCCAGTCGGAGCTTCCGGCACAGGAGCTCCAGCTTGGCCTCCTGTGCCCGCTCGAGCGACTCGTCGCCGCCGGGGAAGTAGCCGCAGGAGTACTGCATGTACGGATCGAGCCACAGCGCGTAGAACTCGTTCCCGAGATCGTAGTGGTAGCGCACCGAGCTGGCGTCCCGATCGCGCGAGTGGAGCTTACCGCGCCTCGACGGGCTTTCGCGGCGTCGCTCGGTGGGGGACGGCGTGGCGGCCGCCCGGCGCTCCGCCCGGGTCGAGGGAAGCCCGCGGAGCTCCAACGCCAGCCTCGCCAGCCCGGACGGAGACCACAGGCTCCGAAGGACGGGCTCGACCGTGGCGACCACGAGCTCCAGGTCGCCCTCGACGTCGCAGTCGCCGAAAACGTAGGCTTCCCCGAGCGAGCGCTCGGTGGGAGGGAGGAGCATACTGCGGAGCGCACCCGGCCAGCCCAGGACCAGGGTGAACGGGGCGCCGGTGGGGCCCTCCGTGTCGCCGGTCCAGAAGCGGACCGAGAAGTCACGCCCTGCCGGAGAGCCGAACAGCTTTTCGAGGATCCTCCGGGTCCGATCGAGGTCGGGTGGGGCGGCGCGGGTGGGCATGTGCGCCGCGCCTCCCGAGAGGGGGCGCCGGCGTCCCTGTGGAGCGGTTCCGACGGATGCGTTTCGCATGGTCACCTCCCGACCGGGCGGCTTGCAAGGGCCGCACCGGGAGGTCGGCGTCCGACGCTGCGTCGCCCTCCGGCGTCAACTCCAGTGTTTGCGGCCGAACGTCTCCACGCTCTCCTGCCGGGCATACACCACCTTGGCGAGCCCGAAGAGACGCAGGATCTGGATGTACATCCAGCCGATGTCGAACTCCCACCAGTGCGCCTTGAACTTGGCCGAGCGCGGGTCGGCGTGGTGGTTGTTGTGGAGCTCCTCGCCCAGGATCCAGATCCCCCACGGATAGATGTTGTAGCTGTGGTCCTTGGTCCTGAAGTTCCGGTAGCCCTTGGCGTGGCCGATGCCGTTGATCACGCCCCCGAAGATCGGCATCCAGATGCTCATGGCCGACCACACGATGAGCCCGACGAGCGGACCGAACAGGAAGGCGTCCACGAGGAGCATGATCAGGAGGCCGAGGGACCGGTGGCGCGAGTACACATGGCGCTCCATCCAGTCCTCCGGGCACCCGTCGCCGTACTTGTCCAGTAGCTCCTGGTCCTGCGCCGCCTTCCGGTAGAAGAACACGTTGGCCAGCAGGATCGGCCACAGACCTTCCACCTCGGGGGAGTGCGGGTCGCCCTCGCGGTCCGCGAACGCGTGGTGCTTGCGGTGCACCGCCACCCACTCCCGGGTCACGATGGCCGTGGTCAGCCACAGCCAGAAACGCATGACGTGCTCGGCGAGCGGGCTGAAGCGCACGCCGCCATGGGTCATGCTGCGGTGCAGATACAGCGTGTTGCAGATGTTGGTGATGTGACCCAGGACCACGATCCACAGGACCGGAACCCACCAGGGATGTGCGAGAACGCCGTAGCCAGGCACGAGCCTCCCCTTGTGCGGTAACTCGAAAAGCAGAACTTCCGTCCTCCCACGTGGGAGGACCACAACCCGTAACGTACCCACAGTCCGGCGGGAATCCAACCCGGGCCCCCGAGGAGCGACGCATGAATCGGACGTCCGGCGGCGATGGGAGCGCCTCTCCCCCGGTTGGTGGGACGCCGCCGGGCACCTCCCTGGTGCGCGCGCTGCGGCTACGCTGTCCCCGCTGCGGCGGGCGGGGCATCCTGGAGTCGTGGTTCGAGCTCGCCGACGAGTGCCCGGGGTGCGGGCTGGACACGGACCGGGGCGAGGAGGGTCACTTCCTCGGAGCCATGCTCGTCAGCCTGGTGGCGGTGGAGCTCCTGGTCGCGGGGCTGGCGGCGCTCACCATCGTGCTGGCGTGGCCCGCCGTCCCCTGGACCGCGATCACGGTCGGCGGCGTGCTCCTGGCGGTCGGGATGCCCGTGGCGATCTACCCCTATTCTCGTCTCCTGTGGCTCGGGGTCGATCTCCACATCCGCCCGGAGGTGGACTGAGGAGAGGGCCACCCGGCATCCCCCGGCGTAACGCTCAGCGCGGGGCCTCGCTTTCCGCCGCGTCCGTGGCCGTGGCGAAGCCCCTGCGCACCTGCTGACCCCAGCCACCGACATCGCGGAGGAAGCTCCAGAAGCCACGGAGCCTCCACCACACCGTGAGCTGGCGGTAGCCGAAGGGCTCGAGGAGGGCGAACACGATGATTCGGGCGTAGTCCCGTGCTCGCGGGTACACCCTGAAGGTCAGGAACTCCAGCCACACGCCGCCGACCGACAGGAGCATCTGGTAGCCGAAGGCGAGGCCGAAGAAGAGCAGGGCATAGCGAACATCCAGGATCCCCAGCCACAGGCCGGCCGCGATCACGCCGTAGCCGATCACTTCGACGATCGGGGCCAGCATCTCGCCCAGTACGTAATATGGGAAGGCGATGAGCCCCACGGCCCCGTACCTCGGGTTCAGGAACACCTTCCAGTGCCTGAACAGGGTTCCCAGGAGCCCGTGGTGCCAGCGTTCTCTCTGGTTGCCCAGCGTCTCGATCGTCTCGGGGACCTCGGTCCACACGACCGGATCGGGAACGAAGGGCACGTCGTAGCGCTCTCCCCGTTCGCTGAGGAGCCGGTGGATGCTGATCGTGAGCTCGAGGTCCTCGGCGATCGAGTCCTCACGGTAGCCTCCGACGGCCAGCATGAGCCGCTTCTGCCACAGGCCGAAGGCGCCGGAGATCAGCATGTTCCCCCCGAGTCGATTCCAGCCGAGCCGACCGAACAGAAAGGCCCGGAAGTACTCCGGAACCTGGAAGGAGGCCAGCCAACTCCGCGGGACGCGTGGCGCCACCGGCACCCCACCGCGGAAGTGCACCCCGTTGGCGACGCGGATGGTGCCGCCGGTGCCGGCCACCGGCTTCCGGCTTACGAACATGATGCGGGCCAGGCGGCGCAGGGCGCTCGGCTCCATGATCGTATCCGCGTCGATGATGGCGCAGTATGGATAGCGGGACGCGTTCACGGCCACGTTGAGCGGCGCGGAGCGAGTCGCCACGGCGCCCTTCTCCTTGTCCACCACCAGGAGTCGGGGCTCCCGGCGGGAGCGATAGTAGCCGCGGACGGCAGGCGTGGAGAGACGGTGGGTGAAGGCCGGCGGGACGGGATACAGGTCGAACGTCTCGGTGAGCAGGGGCAGGGTCCCGTCCGTGGAGGCGTCGTTGACGACGATCACCTCGTAGTCGGGATAGTCGAGGTGAAGCAGCGCGTCCACGCTGGAGACGATGACGGCCTCCTCGTTGAAGGCAGGAACGAGCACGGAGACGGGTGGGAAGGCCCCCTCGGGGAGACGGCCCGTGAGCCGCAGCCGGGATGCCAGCGCCCAGTGCTTCCACACCTCGAACACGGAGAGCGTGAACAGGACCCCGTAGAACAGGTTCAGGGAGCCGAAGTACCACAGAAGGATCGGGTCCCAGAACCCGACGAACCGGCGGAGGAATCCGATCATCGAAGCCCGACCGGTCGACCGAGCCGTTTCAGCTGACGTACTCCCACACGGCTGCGTCCTCCAGTCGGAGGACGTAGCGCGCCATATCGTGTGCGTACCGGTCCTGCGCGGGTGTCACGGACTCCAGCAGCCGTTTCCCCTTCCACCCCAGCTGCCGCAGGGCGAGCCCCGCGCGGAGGCGTACCCACCAGCTGGGGTCGGACAGGGCCCGCAGCAAGTCCTCGGCGGCCGTCCGCGCTTCGAAGGTTCCCAGGGCCGAGGCGGCCTGGGCGCGCACCTGCCAGGCCGGGTCCTCGAGGGCCGCACGGAGCGGCGGGACCGAGCCTCGCTTCGGCAGTCCCGCCAGCGCGCGCGCCGCGTTGATGCGCACCTCCAGCCCTCCCTGCGCGAGGTGCGTCTCGATCTCGTCCCGGAGCGCCGGGCTCCCCAGCCGCCCGGCGAGCTGCAGGAGCGTGACGCGTCCGTCTTCCTCCTTCACCCGCCGAAACCGATCCCGCAGCGGCCCGACCAAAGACTCTCCCATTCCGATGAGCACGATCTGCACGTGCTCCTTGTGGGTGAGCGCGCCGGCCGTCCGGCCCAGCGCCAGATCGAGGAGCGGGTCGACGAGGCTGAGGTGTGGGAAGCGCCGGGCCGCGAGGAGCGCCGCGCTGGCAGGGGCGGGGTGGGGGTCGTCCAGGAGCCGGACCAGGCTCGGGAGGTCTTCCTCGTCGGCGATGAGGGCCAGGAGCTGGGCGGCCGCCAGGCGGCGCCACCACAGCGACGAGCGGGCCCACCGCAGCGCCTTGCGGTGGGCCGGGCCCTCCCGGACGACCTCCGCCAGGGGGAGTCCGGCGTCCTCGGCCCGACCTGCGGCGCGGGTCTCCAGGACGCGCCGCAGAGAGTACAGGGAGCAGCGGTCCAGCGGCCGACGTACCGGTTTCGTCGAGTCCCCGGTCCGCCAGGCCCGGAGGGCCGCGTAGGCCGAGCGCTCCCGCCGCTGTCGGCGGGCCCCGAGGAGGGCGCTCACCGGGGACCAGACCATGAGGAGGCCGAACAGCGCGAGCAGAAGGCCGACCTCGATCGCGACCAGGAGGAGGAGCGGCCGGAGACCCACGCTAGAAGCTCCGGCTCAGGGACAAGGAGGCGCCGGCACGGCTGAGGCGGGGCTCGGAGTGCACCCCCACCACATCGATCCGGACCGTCCAGCCCGGCAGTCCGGTCCACTGCGCTCCCGCGTAGGCCGAGCGTGTCCGCAGCGTCCGCACGCTCTGATTGCCGGGGGGGCCCACCAGGAAGTCCTCGTTGCCGACGGCGACGCCCACCCACGCCTGCCAGTCGGGCGCCAGGCCGGCCTGGGCACGGGCGATGGCGGCCAGGTTGATCGTCCCGAACGTGTTCCGGGTGAAGCGCGCTTCGCCCCTCAGGAACCAGCGTCCGCCGTACCAGTCCAACCGGGGGCTCAGCTGGTGCACCGGTCCCTGCGGGTAGTCCTTGATCTCGTAGCCGAGGGCGGGCACGAAGTGTCCGCTGGGCCGCGACACGGTGGCGTGGAGCATGTAGCGCTCGAGGATCCGGGCGTCGGGCGTCCAACGCCCCTGCAGCGACACGTACAGCCGATCCCGGGGGTGCAGCGTCCCCTGCAGCTCGAGGCTCTGGTCCCAGCGGCCGAAACGGTCGGTTTCGACCAGGGCGCCGCCCGCCCGATCGCCCCGGCTCCACAGCCGGGAGACGCCCTGCCGGAGCTCGAACCAGTCCTGGCTGCCGGAGACCGACAGGCCCTGGAAGTCGAGCTGCGCCACCCACGTTCCTTGCTGCGCCCGGGCGGCCCCGGGCAACAAGGCCGGAACCGCGAGGGCGGTGGCCAGAACGGCGAGGACGGACCGGGTCGATCGCGTCGGCATGGACGAAGAATGTGTCGCATGTGTGGACTTCACGCCACCGCGCGCCGCAGGGTGGCAGAGCCTTGTCGCGGACTCGGATGATCTTTCCTTCAGGGTGGTGCGAGCCGCGAGGTTTCGGCATCTTTTTTTCGGTAATCGACGGGCACGTGGGACCAGGAAGACGGGATGAGGTGGTCGTGGAAGGGCCCGGGCGAAGATCCGGGCGTGGAAGGGAGGGTGGCGGGCGGCGCGGCGACTGGCGCGACGTCCCCGGCGCGTCCACGTCGGGGTGAGCCGCCCCCCCGCGCCCTGGCGATCAGCGTCTTCGCCCTTCTGGCGGCGGTGGTCGTGGCGTTCCTGCGCCCGGCGCGGGAGGGCCCCTACCTGGGCTTCATCTGGGTGCTGGCACTCATCCCTCCCTTCCTCCTCGCCTTCTATCGTGGGTGGGCCGGTGCGGTCTTCGCCCTGGTGGCAGGGATGCTGGCGCTCACGGGGACGGAGGTCATCGGCCGGGAGGTCCTCGATGGGAGCATCGACTGGTGGGTGTTCGGGGTGGTCACCGTCGGCCTCCTGGTGGTGAGCGCTGGCGCCGGCATCATCTCCGAGCTCCTCCATCGGTCGGGCGGAGATCCACGCGGCATCGACGCCTCGGAGAGCTGGCGCCGGGAGCTGCGCCGCGCGATCGAGACGGGCGAGCTGCGGCTGCTCTACCAGCCCATCGTCTCGTTCGAGGACGGGAAGGTCCACGGGATCGAGGCGCTGGTTCGCTGGGAGCATCCCACTCGAGGCCTCATGAGTCCCGACCAGTTCCTCACCCTGGCCGAGAGCGCCGGCCTCATGGTGCCACTCGGAAACTGGGTGCTGGAGGAGGCCCTGGGGCGCTACGTTCCCTGGAAGCAGCGCTTCGGCCTCCAGTCGGGCTTCTTCCTGAGCGTCAACCTGGACACCTCGCAGTGCCGTCAGGCGGGCCTGCGAGAGAAGCTCCGCGACCTCCTGCGGGCCAGCCACATGCAGCCCGGGGACCTCCAGGTCGAGGTCACGGAACAGGCTCTCACGTCCGCAGTGAGCCAGCTCAGGGAGCTCAAGCGCCTCGGGGTGCGGATCGCGGTCGACGACTTCGGCACGGGGTTCATCTCCCTGAGCCAGCTCAGCCGACTGGAGATCGACGCGCTCAAGATCGACGGGGCCTTCGTGCACGGCATGGAGGAGGACGAGGGCGACCGGGCGCTGGTCGAGTCCATCCTCCAGCTGGCCGGGACGCTGGGCCTGCAGGTCACGGCCGAGGGCGTGGAGACCCGGGCGCAGTTCGACCTCCTGCGCGACCTGGGCTGCTCCTACGGCCAGGGCTACTACTTCGCCGAGCCCTACCCGGTCACGGCCCTCGAGCTGGGAGCGCCATCCGGGTCCTGAGCAGCGGATCGCGGCTCGGGCCCATCAGCGTGCGCAGGCCAGGCCTTGCCGCCGGATGTCCTCGATCGCTCCCGGTCCGATGCCCGTGACCCGGTCGAGGTCTTCCAGCGAGACGAAGGGGCTCACGAGGCGCTGTTCCATGATCTGCCGCGATCGGTCCCCCCCGATGTGCACGATCCGCTGGAGGTCCGCACGGTTCGCGGAGTTCAGGTCCACGCAGGGTCCGATCGCGGCAGACGGCTCGCCCGCGCCGGAGCGGGCGGAGCGCGCGTCGGAGGGCACCGCCCGTCGCAGCGCGTCGACCACACGATGGAAGTCCACCCGGCGTAACGCGTACACGACCAGCACGACGGCCGCCACCCGGACCAGCAGCCCCAATCCTCGCCGGCGGGTCACGGGCGGACGCTCCGCCACGGGCGGCCCGAGCGCCGGCGGGTCACCGGCCGCGACCGTTCAGTCACCGCCGCGCCTGCGCTCGATCCAGCCGCGCAGGAGCCGTGAGCCGAACTGGGAGCGCTCTTCCCAGTCGTAGGAGCCCACGATGAGGTCCCACAGGGGCGAGCTCACCCCGAAGTCCTTGTGGTTATCGGAGAAGTGGTGGCGCATGTGGCCCTTTCCCAGACGGTACATGGTCTCCTCGGTCCGTCCGCCGGGCCGGATGAAGTGGATGGCGTAGTGGGAGGTGTCGTAGATGAGGTAGCCCGTGACGAAGCCGGCGAAGAAGGCCGGCGTCAGGAGCCGCCCGAGGGTGAAGCTGAACAGCGTGTAGAAAAGGACGGCGAGCGGAATGCTCACCGAGGGCGGCATCACCAGGCGCCGCGGATCGCTGGGGAACTCGTGGTGCACGCCGTGGGCCACGAAGTAGAACTTCTCCCGCCAGCCCTCGAGCGTGGGGAGGATGGGCTCGTCGGGTGAGAGCCGGTGCACCTTGAGCTTGACGCTGCGCTCGGTCTCCGCGGTGGCGATTTCGTGGAAGACGTACCGGTGCAGGAGGAACTCGGCACCCGTCCACGCCATGAGCCCGAGCACGGCCAGCCCGGCCGTGGCCACCAGGCTCGTTCCGAGCCACACGCTCCTCCCCAGCATGAACAGCACTAGCGGGATGTAGAGGACGTGCGGCAGCCAGGGCGGCACCCGGGAGAGCCGCTCCATCCAGTCCTTCTCGAACATCCGCACCGTCGGATCCCGGGGAGGCAGTCGCGCGGCGCGCTCCCACATCTCCCGTTCCGGCTCCCGGACCGTACCTGCTGCCTGTCCGCTCATACGTTCACTCCTGTGAATCGTCCCGAGCGGCCGCCTCCGGGGGCGCGGCCGATGTCTCTACCTCGATCCAGACCCGGCCGTCGTGGACGCGGACCGGAAACGTGTCGATGTCGTAGCGGGAGATCGAGTCCAGTGACGCTCCGCTCTCCAGGTCGAACGTGGCGTAGTGCCACGAGCAGATCACCCTCCGCCCGTCCAGCGCTCCCTCGGACAGCGGGCCGCCCGAATGCGGGCACAGCTCCTCGGTCGCAAAGAAGGTACCTTCGACGTTGAACAGTGCCACGCACCGCTCCCCGACCTCGAACCTCCTTCCCTGCCCAGGTTCGAGCTCGTGCGCGCCGCACAGTGGAACGTACGACCGCCCCGGCCCGGGCTCGGCAGGCTGGCGGACCGCCCGGGGGCGGGCGTCTCGATCGGCGTCCATGGTCTCCGTGGGGACGGGAGTGACCGTGCCCGGCGCCGCGGGCCACGCGGCGCGCATCGCGCCCAAGAGGAACACGGGAGAGCCCTCCCGGTTCCCCGCGACGCGCCGGTCACCGGAGCCCGGTCGTCGAACCTGGGGCGGACTCGAGACAGGGCGCCATACGGCCGGGCCTTCAGGCGAGAAGGTCGGCCAGCTCCTCGGCACGCTCCAGGGCCGCCGTGCCGTCGGCCGCCCGCACGGTCACGTGCCCGAGCTTGCGGCCCGGTCGCGGCGACTTGGCGTACAGGTGCACGTGCGCCCCCTTCACGGCGAGCATCGCCTCGAGCGGGGGGACCGTGCCGATCAGGTTCTGCATGATGCTGACGCCCACCGGCCGGGTCACGCCAAGCGGAAGGCCGGCGACCGCACGCACGTGGTTCTCGAACTGGCTGGTCTCGGCTCCCTCGATGCTCCAGTGGCCGGAGTTGTGGACGCGGGGCGCCATCTCATTGGCCAGCAACCGCCCCTCGTGCTCGAACAGCTCGATCGCCAGCACGCCGACGTAGTCGAGCTCGGTGAGTACGCGCTGCGCGTAATCCTCGGCCAGCGCTTGCAGATCCGCGTCGACACCCGGGGCCGGCGCCCGGGAGCGCACCAGGATGCCCTCGTCGTGCGTGTTGTGGACGAGGGGGTAGGTCCGGACGCCTCCGTCCCGGCCGCGAACCGACAGGATGGAGAGCTCGCGCCGGAAGTCGACGAAGCCCTCCAGGAGCAGCGGCCGGCCGCCGAGCTCGTGCCAGGCGGGGTCGGCGTCCGCCGCCGTACGGAGGATGACCTGTCCCTTGCCGTCGTAGCCGAAGCGGCGCGTCTTCAGCACGGCGGGCGTGCCAAGCTTCTCTAGCGCCGCGTCGAACTCCTCGCGGCTCCCGACCGCCTCGAACGGCGCCGTGGGGATGCCGTGGTCCCGGAAGAACGTCTTCTCGACCAGCCGGTCCTGCGCCACGTCCAGGGCCTCCGGCGGCGGATACACCGGGACCCGCCCCGCCAACCGGTCGGCAGAGGCCCGGGGGACGTTCTCGAACTCGTACGTGACCACGTCCAGGCCATCCGCGAACGCGTCCAGGGCGGCGGGGTCGTCGTAGTCGCCGCGCACGTGCTCGCTCACGTCGCCCGCGCTGGCGGCGGGCTTGGGCTCCAGCACCCGGAACTCCAGGCCCAGCGGGTAGCCGGCCAGGGCGAGCATGCGTCCGAGCTGGCCGCCCCCGATGATGCCGACCTTCACGAACCCTCCGGCAGCTTCGAGTCCTCCAGCACGGACCGCGTCTGCTCGGCCCGGTAGGCCCTGAGACGTTCGCGGATGTCCGGGTGCGAGCCCCCCAGGATCGAAGCCGCCAGCAGGGCGGCGTTGACCGCGCCCGATCGCCCGATCGCGAGCGTGCCGACCGGAACCCCGCGCGGCATCTGGACGATGGAGAGCAGGGAGTCCACGCCGTTCAGGGCGCGCGACTTGACCGGCACGCCCAGCACCGGCAGCACCGTCTTGGAGGCGGTCATGCCGGGCAGGTGCGCCGCGCCTCCCGCCCCGGCGATGATGATCTCGAGGCCGCGTTCCTCCGCCGTGGCGGCGTATTCGAACAGGAGATCCGGCGTACGGTGGGCCGACACGACCCTCGTCTCGAACGGCACCTCCAGCTCCCCCAGGACGCGCACCGCGTGCTCCATCGTCTCCCAATCGGACGTGGAGCCCATGATGATCCCGACCAGCGCGTTCGCCATCGGCCTCCCCGTTTCCCTCGGCGTTTGCCCCCGGCTCGCCCGGAGTCCCGGGCGCCATGGTACGTCGACGGTCGAGCCCGCTTCAAGAGCGGTGCCGGCGCGGGGTCACCGTCGCGGCGGCCCCCCTCGCTGCCGGGTCGCGGGGCGTGTATGGTGGATCGCCGAACCATCCGTCTCGAAGAGGGAGTGGAGCCATGCGCGCGAAGGCCGGAGTCCGATGGAGCTCGCTGCTCGCCCTGGCGTCGGCGATGGGCGCCGCCGCCCTGGCCACCGCCTGCGGGCCCTCCGCCCGGGCCGCCGACCCGCCGGCGGCCTCGACGAGCTTTCGGGTCACCTTCCCCGACTCGCTCCGGTCGACGCCGGTCACGGGCCGCATGTTCGTGGTGGTCAGCCGGGACTCCTCGCCTCCGCCCCGGCTGCAGGCAGGCTCCTTCGTCCAGACCATCCCGATGTTCGCCGTGGACGTGGACTCGCTCGCCCCGGGGCAGGCGGCCACGATCGACGGGTCCACCCCGGGCTATCCGCTGAAAGCCCTCTCCGACCTGCCGCCCGGCGACTACTTCGTGCAGGCGCTCCTCAACGTCTACACGCGGTTCCCGCGCTCCGACGGACACACGATCTGGGCCCACATGGACCAGTGGGAGGGGCAGCAGTTCAACACGTCGCCCGGGAACCTGGTGAGCGACGTGCAGAAGGTGCACCTGGATCCGTCCAGCGGGTGGAACGTGTCGCTGGAGCTCCGTCACCAGATCCCGCCCATCCGGGTCCCGCCGGACACGAAGTGGGTGAAGCGGGTGAAGATCCAGAGCGACCTGCTCACCAAGTTCTGGGGCCACCCCATGTACATCGGGGCCACGGTGCTGCTTCCGCAGGGCTACGACGACCATCCGAACGTCCGCTACCCGGTCGTGTTCGAGCAGGGTCACTTCGGACTGGGCGCGCCGTTCGGGTTCAGTCCCGACAGCCAGCCGCTGCCCGGGTTCGTGCGGGACATGTTTGGGAGCCTCAACCGCGAGACCGGCCACCGGTTCTATCGCGAGTGGACCTCGCCCGGCTTCCCGCGCATGATCGCGGTCACCTTCCAGCACCCGACGCCCTACTTCGACGACTCGTACGCGGTGAACTCCGCCAACGACGGGCCCTACGGGGACGCGATCCTGAAGGAGCTCATCCCCTACCTGGAGAGCCACTTCCGCATGATCCGCCAGCCGTGGGCGCGCACGCTGACCGGCGGGTCGACGGGCGGCTGGGAGTCCATCGCCCTTCAGATCTACCACACCGACTTCTTCGATGGCACGTGGACGCTGTATCCCGACCCGGTCGACTTCCGCTCCTACGACATGGTGAACATCTACCAGGACTCGAGCGCCTTCGTGTTCCAGCACGGCGAGCCGGGGGGACTCCCGTTCGCTCCGATCACCACGTGGACCCACCCCGAGCGCTACATCATGCGGCTCTCCGATGGCCAGCCCGTGATCTCCGTGCGGGAGTTCAGCCAGCTCGAGGCCGTGCTCGGCAGCCACGGCCGCTCGGGCCAGCAGCTCAACGCGTGGGAGGCCGTGTTCGGGCCGGTGGGGCAGGACGGGTACCCGAAGCCGCTGTGGGACAAGCGCACCGGGCACATCGACCACTCGGTGGCCGAATACATGAAGGAGCACGGCTACGACCTCAGGGCCTACCTGGCCTCGCACTGGTCCGAGATCGGACCGAAGCTGAAGGGGAAGATCCACGTGGACGTGGGGGACGCCGACAACTTCTACCTCAACCTGGCCGTCTACCGGCTGCAGGCGTTCATGGACTCGACCTCGAACCCGCACGTTCCGGGCACCTTCCACTTCGGAAGGCCGGAGAAGAGCCACGGCTGGCAGCACACGACGACCGCCGGGATCCTGCGCGAGATGGAGCGGTGGATCGTGTCGCAGGCCCCGAAGGGCGCTCCGATGGGCTGGCGCTACCGCTAGCCCAGGTGGGGGACGGGCGGGCGGCGGCGCCGCGCGGACGGACTCGTGGAGGCCAGCGGCGGCGGGGTCACCGCCGGCGGGACACCCACCAGTGGCCGGTGGCCAGGACCCCGGCGCTCTCCGTGCTCGACTCGAACGTCCCCACGATCGAGTCGCCGCTCACCACGCCCCGGAAGCTCGTGAGGAGCACGGCGCCCGTGTCGGGGTCCCGGTAGGGGTCCAGGCAGCCGCGCACGCGCCCGTCGCTCACGCCCACGAACCGTATGGTGAGGAAGTGCGGGGACCGGGAGTCGTCCACACGCACGCCGCTCCGGTCCCGGTCCAGGGCGTGTAACGGCTCGCTGCGGCCGGAGGGGATCATCTGCACGTCGCCCCGGGCCGTGTCGCTCCCCGCGCTCAGCTCGAAGGCGATGGATCCATAGCGGCCGGTGGCCTGGCTCTCGTAGCGGCCGGCCCACCGACCGGACAGCGTCTGGATGGCCGGCGTCTCGCCCGTCACGGGCACGGGCGGAGAGGCGGTGGCGCACGCGCTGACCAGGAGCAGGGTCACGGCGAATCCGACCGATCTCGTCGAGCGTCTCATCGGCACCTCCTCGGCTCGGGTCCGGAGACGATGCCGTGCGGGCCCCGTCCCGGTTCCCGATGGCACCTCCGCATCCTCACGCTACCGGTCCAGACCGCATCATACTGTCGGGAATAGGTGGAAAGACGCGTGGGGAGGTCGACCCGCGCTCCCGTGGGACAGAAGGGGCGCCCGCTGCCCGGAGGGCACCGTCGGTCCACCAGGAGTGCCCGCAGGACCGACCCCGGCGGACCCCTGCGGTGTAGAGTCGGGTGCCCCGCCGCGTCCGCCTCGGCCGGGGCGCCAGCGGGCCGACGCGAGGTCCCGACCAAGCCGCAAGCGGAGCGATGCCATGGCTGCCACCCGACCGACCGTGCATGGACTTCATCACGTCACCTCGATCGCCGCCGCGCCCCAGGAGAACCTGGACTTCTACGTCGGCGTCATGGGACTGCGCCTGGTCAAACGGTCCGTGAACCAGGACGCACCCGGCACCTACCACCTGTTCTACGCCGACGAGGCGGGCACGCCGGGCACGGATCTCACCTTCTTCCCGTGGCCCGACATGGCGCCGGTGCGCGAGGGGTCCGGGCAGGCGCGCGAGGTCCAGTTCGGTGTCCCCCCCGGGAGCGCCGGATGGTGGCGCGAGCGGCTCGAGTCGCGCGGCTTCGAGGCGGACACGCCGGCTCCCCGCTTCGGAGAGTCGACGCTGCCGCTCCGGGATCCGCACGGCCACCGGATCGCCCTGGTGGAGACGGAGGACGAGCGTCCCTGGGTCCCGTGGGAGGGCGCCACGGTCCCGGCCGAGAGGCAGCTTCGCGGGATGCACGCCGTGCGCATGGTCGTGCGGGAGCTGGCTCCGACGCGCCGAGTGCTGGAGGAGGTGCTCGGGTTCGAGGAGGTGGGCGAGGAAGACGGGTGGAGGCGCTTTGGGGTCGAGGGCGGGGGCTCGGGCCGCTGGCTCGAGATTCGAGAGGAGCCGGACGCCCGGTTGGGCCGTTGGGGAACGGGGGGCGTCCACCACGTGGCCTGGCAGGTCGAGGACGACCGGGAACAGGCGGCGCTGCGGGAGCGGCTGGTGGACGCCGGTCTGCAGGTGACGCCTCCCATCGACCGCTTCTGGTTCCGGTCCGTGTACTTCAGGGAGCCGGGCGGGGTGCTGTTCGAGCTGGCCACGATGGGGCCGGGCTTCGAGCGCGACGAGACCCGTGACGCGCTGGGCGAGAGCCTCATCCTCCCCCCGTGGCTCGAGCCGCGGCGGGCCGCGATCGAATCGGCGCTGCCACCGCTGGATGTGCCCGCGACTCCGGGGCGCGCCCCTCGCGCCTAGGGCGCGCCGAACGCCCTCCGGATCTTCGGCTCCAGGAGGAGCGCCTCCCGGGGCTCGTCGAGCAGCAGGCTCTCCCGAGCATCGAGCGGCAGGGCGCTCTCGGGAGCGAGGCCGACGACCTCGCTCGACCGCACGCCCACGCCGCGGGACGCGGCGGCAGCCCGCACCGCGGCGAACACCCGGGCGGGTGACGTGACCGCCGGGTCCAACAGGTTGGTCGATACCTGGGCCCGCTCCGCGACCCGGAAGCCGAGAGCCTGGACCGCCGGCAGCCCGCCGCTCGAAGTCCGGATCTCCCGCGCGATGCCCCGGGCGACGGCCACATCGTCGGTGTCGAGCAGCACGTTGTAGGCGATCAGCAGGGGCCGGGCTCCGACCGCCGTCGCGCCCGCCGTGGGGTGGATCCGCCGCTCCCCCAGGTCCGGCGCGCGGCCGGGATCCCGTGCGATGCCATCGCGGAGCGCCTCGAAGCCGCCGCGACGGAAGGGGGCCGGGACGACCCGCTCGGGGCGCCGGGCCGCCCGACCGTACAGGAACACCGGGATCCCGAGCTCGTCCGCCACCCGTTGGCCCACCCGATCGGCCAGGCGCACGCACTCGTCCATGCCGGCGGCCCGGAGGCCTCCGAGGTCGAGTCGATCCAGGGGGACGAAGGGCACCACGTCGGCCGCGCCGATCCGAGGGTGTTCGCCGCGGTGGCCCGCGAGGTCGATCCGCGCGGCCGCCTCGCGGACCAGCGCGAAGGCGGCCTCTGCCACCGCCGGGGGTGGTCCCACGAACGTATAGACGGTGCGGTGGTGCCACGGGTCGGAGTCCACGTCCAGCAGCGCCACACCCTCCACGGAGCGCACCGCGCCCGCCACGGCGGCGATCACGTCCGGATCGCGCCCCTCGCTGAGGTTGGGCACGCACTCGACCAGGGGCTGGTCCGTCCGACGGGCAGGCTCGACCGTGGCCATGGGGAAAGCTACCGGCTGTATCCCAGGGTAGCCATGAGGATCTCCTCCAGGCGCCGGGCGCGGGCGGCCGGGATCTCCGGCCGGACGATGCCGTGGCGGCACACCCCGCGGCCCACGACCTCGCCGTCCAGGGCCACCGCCACGTTGCCGTTGCCGCCCTCGACGTCGGCCGCGAGCGGCGCGCCCTCCAGGAGGCGGAGGCCGTCCTCGAGGCCGAGCCGCACGACCCGGCGCCTCAGATCGGGCCCCAGCCACCGGAGGCCGTCGTTCGTGGGCCGGAACCCGTACCGGCGGTCCGTGCGCATGACCCGCACCCCGAGCGACACGAAACGCCAGTCGGGCGAAGCCTCCCAGGCCTCGAGCGGCCACGCGTCGAGCGTGTGCCCCCACAGGCTGTTGCCCCGCACCATCCATCCGCTCGCCTCCAGCCGCTCGCCGGCCACGCCGAAGCTCGTCGCGAGGCGAGCCTTCCCGTCCTCGACCCGGCGCGCCGCCTCGGCCGGAGCCGGCTCCTCGCCCGGAAAGTCGGCCGGGACGGGCGTCCAGCCCGGGGCGTGGTCGTCGGACGCGCGGGCCCCCGGTCCCGACTTCCGGAGACGCGCCATGAACAGGCCTCCCGAATCCAGGTGGTGGGGATACAGGCGCCAGGCGAGCTCCAGCTCCGGATGGAAGCGGCGCCCCTCGAAGGCGGTGAGCCCGGGGGCGTGGGGCACGTCGAGCCCGATCGGCTCGAGCTCCACGGGCAGATCGCCCAGGACGGCATCGATCACGGCCTCGTTCTCCTCGGGGGCGAACGTGCACGTGGAGTAGAGGATGCTGCCCCCCGGGCGGGTGAGCTGGATGGCCCGCCGGAGCAGCGACTCCTGCAGCGCCGTGGCGTACTCGTGGAAGGACTCGGAGGGTGCTTCCACGTCTCCCCGCTGGCGGCGGACGTTGCCCTCGGCCGAGCAGGGAGCATCGACCAGGACCCGATCGAACCGGGCGCCGTCGGGAAAGGCGCGGCCGTCCGCGGCCACGCACAGGACGCCCGAGTGGCCGAGCCGGTACACGTTGCCCAGCAGGGCCCGGATGCGCTTCTCGTCCCGGTCGGAGGCCACCAGGCAGCCACGCTCCTCCATCAGGTCCGCCAGGTGGGTCGTCTTGCCGCCCGGCGCGGCGCACAGGTCGAGGGCGCGCTCCCCGGGCCGCACGCCCAGGGCGGGGGCGGCCACGGCCGTGCTGGCCTGCTGGATGTAGAAGTGGCCCATCCAGTGCTCGAGCGTCTTACTGATGGGGCGGGGCTCGACCCGAACGTGGAAGACATCGGGCAGGCCGCGGACCGGCTCCAGCCCGAATCCCTGCGCTTCCAGTCGCTCGACCAGCTCCGACGTCGCCACCCGGCCGGTGCGCACGCGCACGGTGGTCGGCTCGGGTCGCTCGAGGGCGGCCCGGAACCGGGCCGGGTCGGGGACGATCTCCAGGTAACGGTCCAGCGCCATGGGGCGAGGGCTAGCCCCGCGCCGGGACGAGGGCAAGTCGTCCGTGCTGCCGGGTAGGGAACATCATGCGAGTGCACGAGTCCTTTCGGCCCGGAATCGGCGGGCGGCGGGAGGACGGCCGCCGCCCCCGTGGCCGCGGTCCGTCCGCGCCGCGGGAGCGTGGCGCCGCGTGGAGGCGAGGTGCGGCCATGGGCGCCGCCTGCCTCGCGGCCGCGTGCGCCTCGAGCGGCGCGGCCGGGGGCGGCGCCCGGGTCGGACCCGGTGCACCGGCCGGCCGTCCCGCAGCCGCCGGCGCCGGTTCGGCCGCGGAGTGCCCCCCGGCGACCGGGCGGAGCGGCGTGCCAGCGGAGCTCCGGGTGGCGGCCCCCGGCCCCATCGCCGCGGCCGACGTTCCGTCGCCTCGCTCCGCCGCCGAGCGCATCGCCTTCCGCCAGATGTACGGGACCCTGCTGCGCGCCGACTGCGCTGGGAGCATCCGGCCCGGACTTGCGGACTCGTGGCTCTCCACCGACGGCGGCCACCGCTGGACCTTCCACCTCCGGGGAACGGCCCGCTTCTGGAACGGCACCCAGGTCACGGCCGGAGACGTGGTGTGGAGCTGGCGGCGCCTGTCGGAATCCCGGACCGCGCCGGGGGCGGAGGGCGGCCTCGCCCTGGACGGCCGCACGCTCCTGGACATGCCCCCGGCCCTTCCCGACAGCCTCGCGGCGGTGGATGCGGCCACCCTCGAGGTCTACTACGGAGATGCTCCTTCGGCGGCGGCGTTCGCCGACCCCCGCCTGGCCGTGCTGCGCGCCGGCGCGGGGAGGTGGCCGCTGGGCAGCGGACCCCTCCGGCCGATGTCGCCGTCCGGGGCGGACTCCGGGTCGCTCGTCCTGGGACCCGCGCTCGGCCCCGGATCCACCGTCATCCTGCTCTCCGGGGCGGGCGGCCCGGCGGGCGATGAGCGCGACCTCCTGGACGCGGGCGTCGACGTGGTCGTGACGTCCGATCCCCGCACCCGGCGGTACGCGGAGACGCTGCCGGGCTACGCCGTCCTCCCGGAGCCGTGGTCCCGCACCTACGCCCTCGCCGTGCCTCGCGCGCCCGCGGGCGACGGAGGGAGGCCGGACACGGCGCGCGCGGACATCGCCGCGGCCGGAGCCCGGGCGGCGAGCGACGCGCTCGACGCGCTGCGCGCCTCCCTGGCCCGGGACGCGGTCCGGGAGGAAGCCGTGCCCGCCGCGCCCCTGGCCTGGCGGACGCTCCCAGCGTGCGCGTCGGCCCCACCCGTCCGGGACGGCCGACGCGGCGGGCGGCCGTCCCGACTCGCCTACTCCATGGCGGACGGGCCGGCCCGCGACCTGGCTGACCGGCTCGTGGCGCTGGCGTCCTCGCCGCCGGGGACGGGTCCGGAGGGGCGGGCCGCGTCCACCCTGCTCGGGGCCCCGCAGGGTCTCGACTGGCGCACGCTCCCCCTCGTGGCCCGGGTGCTCGAGGTCTCCGTGCGCGCCGCGGAGGAATCGGCCTACATCGTGACGCTGCCGCGGCGGGTGCTGGACCCGTGCGCCGCGCGGCGCGCCCTGGCCGCCGCCCTCCCGTGGCTCGCGCGGGAGGGAGAGCTCGTGCCGCTGGTCGACACGCGGCCGGCCGTGCTCGTCCGGGACGAGGTGGCTGGCCTGACCGTCGACTTCGACGGGACGCCCCGCCTGGACCACGCCGGCCAGCGGCCGGGCGGGGGAGGGCGGCCTTGAGCTTCCGGACTCGCCTCGCGCTGGCTCTCGCGGTCCTGGCCCTGGCGCCCCTGCTCCTGTTCGGGCTCGGCGTGCGGGGCCGCGTGCGCGCCGACCTGGCGAGTCGCTACCGCAGCGAGACCGGGGCGCTGGCCGAGGGCCTCCGGGTCGAGCTCGGTCGCGACGGCCGGGAGGTCGAGGATCGGCTTCTGGCCATGGCCGACGCCGCACGCCGCGACAACCGCCTGCGGCTGGCCCTGGGCGGGCGCGCCGCCGGGGACCGTGCGTATCTCCTCGACTATGCCGGGCGGGCGATGCGTCTGGCCGGCCTCTCGATGCTCCAGCTCCAGGACTCCGACGGCACCGTGCTCAGCTCCGGCCACTTCCGGAACGAGTTCGGTCGGCGGGAGCCGGGGGTAGCCGCACTCGTCGAAGGCTCCCCGGACGGCACCGCCCTGCTGCGAGCCTCCGCTCCTTCCGGCCCCTTCCTCGTCCTGGCCCGGACCGCCCCGGTGCGCGTCGGGAGCCGGTCGCTGGTCCTGGTGGGAGGCGTCGCCGTGGACTCGGCGTTCCTGGTCCGGCTCGTCCCCGGCCGCGAGGTGGGGCTCCGGCTCTCCGTCCCCGGCTCGTCCCTGCTGATGGTGCCGGCTGGGGGAAGGGCGTCGGCCGATCCCGGCGGGGCGCGCGTCGTGGAGACGATCCGCATTCCCTACGTGGCGGCGGCCGGGACGGCCGAGTACGACGCGGGCGCCCCGGCCGTCTCCGACCCCACGGCGCGCCCCGGGGCGGCCGGCGGCTCCGCCCCCCTCGGCGCGGGGCCGGGTCTCCAGGCGACCCTGACCGTGAGCCGGTCCCTGGAGCCCCTTCGGGCGCTCCGGCGCGGGATCGACGTGTGGTTCGCCCTGGCACTGGTCGCGGTGGCGGCGGCCTCGGTCCTCTTCGGCCTGTGGCTGGCCGCACGGCTCAGCCGCCCCCTGGGCGAGCTGGCGCGAGCGACCGCACGGCTCGACCTCGATCGCCTGGAGGCGAGCTTTCCAACGGAACGCCCGGACGAGATCGGGACGCTGGCGCGGGGGCTCCAGGAGCTCACCCGCCGTCTGCGCGCGGGAGCGGTCCGGCTGCGCGACGCGGAGCGCCGGGCCACGCTCGGCGAAATCTCCCGTCAGGTCAACCACGATGTCCGCAACGGGCTGACGCCGCTGCGCCACGTGGTACGGCACCTGGCCGAGGTGGCGGAGCGGCAGCCGGATCGCCTGGCCTCGGTGTTCGAGGAGAGACGAGATTCCCTGGAGGACGGCCTCGGCTACCTCGAGACGCTCGCCACCCGCTACGCGCGTCTCTCCTCGCGGCCCGAACCTCGTCCCACCGACGTGGGTGCCCTGGTGGAGCGGACGGCGACCGACGCGGGAGGGTCCGGGGCGGAGGTTCGATCCGAGGTCGAGGCGGGGCTCCCGCCGGCGCTGGCCGATCCGGTGGCCCTCCGGCGTATCCTCGAGAACCTGGTCCGCAACGCGGGGGAGAGCTTCGGCGAAGGGGTCGGCAGGGTGTGGATCCGGGCCCGGGCCGGCACGTCTCCCGGCCGGGTGCGCCTCGAGGTCGAGGACGACGGGCCGGGGATGACCACGGAGGACCGGGAGCGCATGTTCGAGCAGTTCTACACGACGCGACCGGAGGGGGCCGGCCTCGGCCTGGCCATCGTCCGGCGCCTGGTCACGGACATGGAGGGGACGATCGAGGTGGAGAGCCAGCCGGGACGCGGCACGCGCTTCGTGGTCGAGCTGCTCGCCGCGACGGGCCCGGAGGAGCGGCCGGAGGAGGGAGCGTGACCCGGGTCCTGGTCGTCGACGACGTCCCGGCCGTGGCGGAGCAGTACGCCTACGACCTCCGGAGGCTGGGCGAGTTCCGCACCCTGGTCGCCACCGGGGGACGCGAGGCGCTCCAGGTGCTGGCCTCGGAGGCGGTGGACTGCGTGGTCCTGGACCTGGAGATGCCGGGCGTCGACGGCTTCGACGTCCTCACGGCCCTGGCCCGCGAGGGCAGCGACGTGCCGGTGATCGTGTACACCGGCACCGGCGACTACGATCGCTGCGCGCGGGCCATCCGCCTCGGCGCGTTCGGGTTCATCGACAAGGCCGAGCCGGTACGCCGCGTGGTGCAGGAGATCCGCAGCGCGCTGGAGCGCGGGCGGCTCGCCGCGGAGGTCGAACGCCTTCGCGATCGGCTCGACGACGATGCGGGGCTGCTCGGCACCAGCGGCGCCATGCTGGAGCTCAAGGAGCGCATCGCCCGCCTGGCGCCGATCCCGAGCCCCGTGCTCGTCCTGGGCGAGAGTGGCACGGGCAAGGAGCTGGTGGCGCGCCGGCTCCACGACCTGGGCCGGGGCGAGGGGACCCCGTTCGTGGCGGTGAACGGCGCCGCGCTCCCGGAGAACCTGGTCGAGAGCGAGCTGTTCGGGCACGAGAAGGGCGCCTTCACGGGAGCGGACCGGCTCCGGGTGGGGGCGTTCGAGGCCGCCGGTCGGGGCACGCTGTTCCTGGACGAGGTGGGGGAGCTGGCCTCCGCCACGCAGGCCAAGCTCCTCCGGGTACTCGAGCAGCGCGAGCTCACGCGCGTGGGGGGCACGCGCACGGTCGAGGTCGAATGCCGGGTCGTGGCCGCCACCCACCGGGACCTGGAGGCCGACGTGGCGGACGGCCGCTTCCGGGAGGACCTGTACTACCGGCTCAACGCGCATGTGCTGCGGGTCCCGCCGCTCCGGGAGCGGCTCTCCGACGTCCCGCTCCTGGCCGATCACTTCCTGGCCGTCACCTGCGAGCGCTTCGGGGTCGCGCCCCGAAAGCTCGGGCCGGAGGCCGCCGACCGGCTGTGCGCGTACGAGTGGCGGCGCAACAACGTGCGCGAGCTCCGCAACGTGGTCGAGCGCATGGTGATCGCGGGCGACGGACCCGTGGTCCGGGCCGATGACGTGCCCGCCGACATCCGGGCAGGCGCCGGGGAGGAATCCGGCGGCGACCTCCTGCCCGCCCACCCGGAGGGGCTCAGCTACCAGGCGCTCAAGGAGGAGGCCGAGCGCCGCATCGTCCTCGGGGCCCTGCGTCGGCACGACGGCCACGTGACGGAGACGGCACGCGCCCTCGGCCTGGCCGACCATGCCAGCCTCCTGAAGATCATGCGCCGGCTGGGGATCGAGCGCGGCTGAGCCCGGGTCCGGCCCCCGCCGGCCCCCGTTTCGTGTCCATCTGGACACATACGGCCTGCTCCGAACGTGTCCATTCGGACACATCGAGGGCCTCCTCCCCTGGTTCCGACGATCCCTCAACTCGCTATCTCGCAGCGCCCTGCATCCTCCTCGGCTCGGCGTTCCGCCGGGTGGCGGCACGCTTGCCCTTCCACCTCCCCGGTCGCGTGAAACGCACACGGCGCCTTCGGGCGCGGAACGAGGAGGGCACCATGACGGACACGAGCAGGCGGAGCGGCGAGCGGGACACGGGGGCCCGCGCGAGGGAGGTGAGGAAGGGGCGCACCTGGCACGGGACCGGGTCCTGGATCCGGCACGCGGGAGCCGTGCTGGCTGCGGCGCTCATCCTGGCGGGCATGCAGGCGTGTGGGGGGGACGGACCGCCGTCCCGCCACGCGCTCGGCGAGACGACGGCTGGAGGCCCGGAGTCGGCCTCCGTGGTCGCGCGGCCCGCGTCCAGCGTCACGACCACCCCGGTCGAGGCCGCGGCTCCCGGCACGCCCGGCGTCCCGGCCGGCGGATCGGCGCCCGTGGAGGCGTCGCCCACGTCCGGGGTGACGGGACCGGTCAGCTACGCCCGTGCGGCGGCCGCGTACGGGGACGGGCGCTACGACGAGGCGGTGGCCCTGTTCCGAGCCTACGCCGACCGAAAGCCCGACAACGCGTGGGGTCACTACATGCTGGGGCTCTCCGCCTGGAAGGCCGGACGTCCGCAGCTCGCCGAGGAGGGCTTCCGGGCCGCCCTGGACCGCGATCCGGACCACCTGAAGAGCCTCGTCAACCTGAGTCGCGTGCTGCTGGAGGACAGCCGGCCGGATGACGCCGCCACGACCATCGAGCACGCCCTCCAGGTCGCGCCGGAGGACCCGGCCGCCCTGCGGGTGGCGGGCAACGTGCGCACGGCCCAGGGCCGGCTCGAGGACGCCGAGGGACTGTACCGGGAGTCGGCGGTCAGGGACCCGGGCCGGGCCTGGACGCTGAACGACCTGGGCCTCGCGCTCGTGCGGCTGGGCCGCTACGAGGACGCGCTGGCGCCACTCGCCCGGGCCGTCACGCTGCGCCCGCAGGAGCCGACCTTCCAGAACAACCTCGGGGTGGCGCTGGAGCGGACCGGGCACCCGGACCAGGCGGCCGACGCCTACCGGGCGGCCCTCGAGGCCGCGCCCACCTACCAGAAGGCGGAGATCAGCCTGGAGCGCGTCAAGGACCGAAAGCCCGGTCCCGGGATCACGCCCGTGGACCTGGCCGCGCTGGCCGAGACGTTCACGGTCGCGTCGCGGACTCCGGCCCGTCCCGACAGCACGGGCCTGTGACGGCCCCCGCGCGCCGGCTCGACCCCGGGCCGGCGCGCGGCTATGCTGGGGGCCATGTGTGGCCGGTATACGCTGCGGCATTCCGAGTCCGATGTCTCCGAGGCCTTCGATGCGCTGGGGCCGGAGCTCGGGCTCGTGCCGCGCTTCAACATCGCTCCGACGCAGGACATCGCCGTGGTGCGACCGGACCCGGGGGAGGACGCGCGCCGGGAGCTGGTCGCAGTGCGCTGGGGCCTCCTGCCCGGCTGGGTGAAGGACCCCAACGACTTCCCGACCCTCATCAACGCCCGGGCCGAGTCCGCCCCCGCCAAGCCTTCCTTCCGGGAGGCGTTCCGGCATCGGCGCTGTCTGGTCCCGGCCGACGGGTTCTACGAGTGGACGAAGACGGCCGACGGAAAGCAGCCGTGGTTCATCCACCGCGAGGACGACGGGCTGTTCGCGTTCGCGGGGCTGTGGGAGCGGTGGGAGCGGGACGGGCGACGCGTCGACTCGGCCACCATCCTGACCACGACGCCCGGTGAGCTGCTCGAGCGACTGCACGACCGCATGCCGGTGATCCTGCCCGGCGAGAGCTGGTCCGCGTGGCTGGACCCCGACCTGGACGCGCCCGAGGCCTTGCGCCTGCTGGACTCCCACGAAGAGGGGCTCGAGGCGTTTCCGGTGAGCCGGCACGTCAACAGCCCCTCGCGCGACGATCCGTCCTGCATTCTGGCCGCGGAGCCGGGCGCTTGATCCGATCCCCTCTGGCGCTCGGCGCGGTGATCGCGCTGGTCACGGCGCTGGCCTTCTGGCTCGACCACAGGGTGCCTGCCCTGTCGAAGGTCGGAGCGTCCCTGATGGTGATCGTGTTCGGGGCGGTGCTCTCCAACCTGGGTCTCGTGCCCCTGCACTCCCCGGTGTACACGATCGTGTCGGGCCCGATCACCTCCCTCGCCATCGCGTGGCTCCTCCTGGCCGTGCACATCGGAGACCTGCGCAAGGCGGGGCCGCGCATGCTGGGCGCCTTCGGCCTGGCCGTGTTCGGGACCATCGTGGGCGTGGCCGTGTCCACGGCGCTCCTGGCCGGCCGCTTCGGCGACGAGACGTGGCGGCTGGCCGGCGCGTTCACCGGGACGTACACGGGCGGCTCCCTCAACTTCGTCGCGGTGGGCCGGGCCCTGAAGATTCCGTCCGTGCTGTTCGCGGGCGCCACCGCGGCCGACAACCTGACGACCGGGATCTGGATGGCCGCCTGCCTCCTCCTGCCCGTGTGGCTGGCGCGGCTGTATCCCTTCCCGATCCCGGCCCTGGAGGACGGCATCGGCGCCGGGGAGGCCGCACGAACGGCCGCGGCGGCGGAGGGACCGGCCGGGGCGGGTCCGGCCGACGAGGGTCCGGCGGCGCCGAAGACCGTCGCGGAGGGCGCCCATCCCTTCTTCTCGCCGGCCTCGATCTCGGCCCTGGACATGGCCCGCCTCGTGGCGGTAGGGCTGGTGCTCCTGGCCGCCGCGCACATCGTCGGGGGGCTGGTGCCGCAGGTGCCCGAGGTGCTGTGGCTGACCACCTTCGCGCTCGTCCTGGCCCACGTCGGGCCCTTCTCCCGCATGGAGGGGACGATGCAGCTGGGGAACTACGCCCTGCACCTGTTCTTCGCCGTCATCGGGATCTACTCGAGGATCGACCAGATCCTGGCGGTCGGCGTGGCCGTGTTCGTGTTCACCATGCTGACGGTGGGCATCCACGGCCTCATCGTGTTCGGGCTGGGCCGGGTGGCGCGCATCGATCTCGGCAGCCTCGCCGTGGCCTCGCAGGCGGCCGTGGGCGGACCGACCAGCGCCCTGGCCGTGGCCATCTCGCGCGAGTGGCCCGCGCTCGTGCTGCCGGGCATCGTGGTCGGTCTCCTGGGGTACGCGGTCGGCAACTACCTGGGCTTCGGGGTGGCGTACCTGTTGCGCTCCGTGGGCTTGTGAGGCGACGGCGGACCCATCGCGTCGCTGCCGGATACAGAACAGAGGAGACGGGCCCGCGGTCACGCGCGCGGGGCACGGACCGTCGACGGACCGAGAGCCAACCAACCGGAGGAGAGCATGAGCAGGCATTCGTGGAGCGGAGATGAGGCCGGCCTCCCGGACCGGACGCCGCGCGGGAGCGACCGGCGCGCACGTGCCGTGTCCGGGAGGCTGCTGACGGGCGTGGTGGCGGTGGTCCTGGCCATGCTGGCGGGACGACCGCTGACCGCCCAGGACTCGACCTCGGACACACAGCCCGAGGTGAAGGTCGACGTCCTCCGGGTCCTCATCACCAAGGACTTCGCCACCAAGATGGACAGCACGCCGGCTCAGATCACCTGGGACGACGTGCGCAAGGGGGTCGTGGTCAACTACGAGGCGACGCCGGCCACGGTCAAGAAGGCCACGAAGCTCAAGCTGGTCTTCTACGCGGCCCTCGCCCAGGACGGAAAGGTCCAGAACGAGTTCACCTCCGAGCCGGTGGACGTGTTCCCCTCGGCGACCATATCGCAGCCGGACAAGTTCCTTCCCGAGAAGTCGATGCTGCCCGGGGGCGTGACGCCCAAGGGTACCTTCGTGGTCGGCAAGGTCACCGTTCCCGACTCGGAGATGCTCGGGGCGGACATGAAGGCCATCCTCCAGGACCTGTCGGGCAGCGAACCGATCCTCTACCTGCTCGCGGCGCCGGCCGACACGGCGGTTCGCTCCAGCCTCCAGACCGCGCCCCTCATCCTGACCCTCAAGGGCTGAGCGCCTCGCTTGCCCGGTCCCGGCCGATCGCCCGAGGCCGTGCGGCGCGCGAGCGCGCGGCACGGCCTCAGGCGCCGCCGGGCACGAACGCCTCGGACCAGCTCCCCGGAACGGGCACCAGCTCCGCGTCGAACCGCCCCGACCGTGCCACCGCGCAAGCGTCGTAACGCACGGTCACCGATCCGGGCCCGAGATGCGCGACCGGAGCGCCCCCGCCCGAGGATCCCGCCGCACCCGTGACCACGCCGCCCCGGATCGTCGCCGTGCCCTCGGTCCGCAGGCTTCCTCCCACCAGGATCAGCCCCTCCCAGCGAAAGCCGTCCCCCAGCACCAGGTCCCCGGCCACCACGAGGGCGCCACTTCCGGATCGGCTCGCGTCCGCCCGGAACTCGGGGAGCGCGACGAGGATGCCGGTCCAGCTCCCGTCGGCCAGTCGGGTGGAGACGGGCCACGGGTCGGCCGGCAGTCGCGCGTCGTACGCCGCTTCGCCGGTCGCGAGCTCGCCCCACTCCTCCCGCAACGAGGCGAGGGCTCCGTCGTCGGCGACCGACAGGGTGTCGGGCGTGCCCGATGCGGCCAGCGGGCCGCCGGAGGGCTGCAGGTAACCGCCGGGCGAAAACGCCGCTCCCGCCACGGCCGGGGGACCGGCGCCCGCGCACGCGCTGTCGGAAGCGAGCTCGCCGCGCCCGTCGAGCCGCACGTCCGGCCCCTCGACCTCCAGCCGGCCGAGGGACGTCAGAGCGGCCGGGACGCGGAGGGGCGCGCCGTCCAGGACGGCCAGGAGACCGAGCGTGCGCGCCGCCCCGTCCTTCCCGGCGGCGTAGGCCCCGGTCGCCGTCAGCCGGTAGAGCCGGCGAAAGGGGCCGCGGTGGAGCAGCCGCGTCCCCCGGAGCGTGGCCGTGACGCGGGGGGCGATGGCATAGGTCACCCCGAAGGTGTCGGGGAGGGGACCCCGGCTCCGGGCCAGGAAGCTGGCCGTGGCGGCCTGCGCGGCCAGGTAGGCGTGCACGCCGGCCGCCTGGGTCCGGGCGGCGGCCGCTTCCGTCCTGGCCAGGACGAGCCCTCCTCCGGCAAGGGCCGACAGCCCGATGAGGACGAGCAACGTGACCAGGAGGGCGAAGCCGCCCTGGCGGCCGGCGTCCGGTCGGCGGTTCGGGGTGACGGGCACGGTGGGCCTCCGGGCGAGCGCGAGTGGAGTCGTGACGCCCCGACCGGGAAGGCGCCCCACGTGCCCGGAGAGTGCGGAGCGGCCTCAACGGCGCGACATCGCGCCGGCCGCCCCGGCGAGGTCGTCGGGACCTAGGAGTCCCCTCGAGCCCCCGACTCGTGCGGCCGGTACATGATCACCCGGGCCCGCTCCAGGGTGATGAGGCCGCCCTCGATCATGCGGTCGAGCTCGGGAAGCACCGACTGGATCCGATCCTCCGTGTCCACGACCTCGACCACGATCGGCAGGTCCAGGGACAGCCGCAGGATCTTGTCCGTGTGGAGCCGCGCGTGGGCCCCGAAGCCCCCGATCCCCCGCAGCACGGTGGTGCCGGCGAAGCCTCTTTCCCGGAAGAGCTTCACGAGCTGCTCGTACAGGGGGTGCCCGTCGAAGCGGTCCGACTCCCCGATGAAGATGCGCATCAGGGTGCGTTCCCCCGCGAAGCCTCGCTCCATGCTCCCTCCGATCGACATCGGTTCGGCGTCCACATCCCGGTCCACGCCGGGCCGCCTAGCTACCGTGGCGGAGCATGGCCCCGGCCAGTCCCAGCCCCAGGAACGCCCCGGCCAGCGCCACCAGCACGCTCCCGGCTACGTACAGGGCCCCCAGCCCCAGCTCTCCGTCCCTCAGGAGCGTGGCCGTCTCGTAGCTGAACGTGCTGAACGTCGTGAACGCGCCCAAGAATCCGATCATCACCAGCGCCCGCAGGGACGCGTCGGCGGCGATGCCCTGGAGGAAGCGCGCCGTGAATCCCAGGAGGAAGGCGCCCACGATGTTCACGGCCAGCGTTCCCCAGGGGAACCCCGAGCCCGCCCATCCATGGACCCAGCCTCCGACCGCGTACCGGGCGAGCGCGCCGAGCGCGCCTCCGATCGCGATGTACACGTAGACCAGCATCGTACCGTGCCCTCCGCGTACGAATAGAAAACCCTCCCGACCGGACCT